>Ga0307514_10000275_pt1 | contig 132548 bp, 137 predicted proteins | sample 16_EM_MG_FD_203088 | JGI IMG/M metagenome (GOLD analysis project Ga0307514, IMG submission 203088) | Populus trichocarpa ectomycorrhiza microbial communities from riparian zone in the Pacific Northwest, United States - 16_EM | ecosystem: Host-associated > Plants > Roots > Unclassified...
CCCGAGTCCGCCCGATGGCGGAGCGGCCAATGTGGCCTTGTCATTCTGTATATAGAGAGACCGCTAGAGTAGAGAGAACGATATCGCTTTTGGACTTTCTCACAGCGCCCGCTACCATTTCCAACACGAGTGAGACATAGTAACTTGACTCTGGTGGTGAGGAGCTGAACCTCTCCCCTACCCGTCAACATGGTAACGGGATTCGAGAGTATTGCCACAGAGTACTGTTCCGGCCCACTCTACTGTTAATTCGGTCCAATCTAAAATATATTCGAAGTGCTTATATTTTCCACGTATGTATGATAATAGCACACCTAGAGTAAATGCTATCAAGATTACAAAGCTATCAACAATTTGCTCGTACCTATAAACTAAAATGTGAGGTTGTGATAGGGTGCGGCTCTGCGGGTAGGGCGCTCTGGCAGGCGGTGCTAAGCGGCTACTCGAGTAGTTGCCGTTCCCGCTCCCGCTCCCACCTCCGCACCCTAGGACCCACCGCAGACCTAAATCTTCAGACCGACACTTCTAACGAGCCGACGCCCCGCATCGAGTAATTATCCTTGACTGGTCCGGACACCCCAAAGCACTGGGCATTCTAGGTCCTGAACCGCCTCCGAAAACAATGTGGCTAGTTTGCCGCTCGTTTTTGTTTGCGGAGGTGGGATGCACTTTTCAGTCCTTGCGGGAATGAGTCGGTAAGTGGTCTACGGACCGGCACGGGTCTGCTTCCGAGTCGGGGGGAAGAACCATCCATCCCGCCTTCGCCCGATACACTTGTGCCACAGAAGTTCGTATAGTACGACAGCTTGGGAAATACTCGGAGATACTCGATAATGCGCCTGGGCGAGGATCGACTGACTCTATTACTAAATCAGTTTTGTTTGTGCCTCTAATTCCTTTCACCAGTCATGGCACAGCATTCGGCAAATGTGGGGTACCGACAAGGGGGTTGTCTGTGGTAACACAATCTGTCACACAACAAAAATCTGTCACTGCAAGCATTTGGTTGGCTCACAGCTAAACTCCCGCCTTATCCGCTAGTTAGCCCTGCCACTGTCTTTAATCGATCCTCACTTCTCATTCTCACTCACCACTCACTCACCGTCATGGCCTCCTCTACCGACCCACACACAAAAGTCGCTATCATCGGCGCCGGGCTCTCCGACATCGCCATGGGCGTGCAGCTCAAGCGCAAGCTCGGTCACGTGAACTTCGAGATATTCGAGAGCACAGACGATGTTGGCGGAACATGGTCGCAGAACACGTACTCCCCTCCTTCCCACCCCTTATCCACTCGGTCAATTAACAACCCCGCAGATATCCCAATCTCAGCTGCGATATTGCGTCCCAGGTGCGTGTTATTCCTCATATTACTTCCGATAGTAGGTTGACGATGGCAGTTCTACTTCTTCCTCTCCCCAGACTAGACCGAGACCTACGCCACGCAGCCCGAGGTCCTATCCTACATCCACAACTGCGTCGACCACTTCTCGCAAGCCCCCACATCAAGCTACAACAAAAATGCGAATCGGCGCGGTGGTCGGCATCGTGGCAACTCTAGAGCGTGTCGATTTTCGATGTTGCTACGGGGAAACGGTACACGGTTGAGGCGAAGATCCTGGTTACCGCTGTGGGGGTCCTGAATGTTCCTAAGGAAGAACCCGCGCTGGAAGGCTTCCGCGGTGAAGTATTCCATACGTCACAATGGCGGGATGTGGACTTCAAAGACAAGAACGTGATGGTACTCGGAAACGGGTGTTCGTCAAACCAGGTTATTCCGTGGATCCTGAACGAGGCGGGAGCAAAGAGTCTTGTCCACATTTTTAGGAGCGCGCAGTGGGTTGCGCCAAAGGGGAATGTTAAGAATGGAGAAGGATTTAAATGGTGGCTACACCCGACGGCGGTCTACTTACGCGGCTAACGTTGCAGGGTCCTCCGGAATATTTCTTTCGCAAACACGGCGTATCGACTGTGGATGGCGTTAGAGTTGTATCGAGGAATCTTTGCATTCCGCACAAACGCTCTGGGGAATTATCTTCGTGGCTCTATCGCGTCTGCCGTGACGGGGCATGCAATCCATTGCCCCTGAGCGCTACCACAAAATGCTGATGCCCAACTACGATTTTGGCGCGAAGCGGCCGGTGATGGATTACGGGTACCTGGAGTCCACGAGGCGGGAGAATATCACGCTGATAAATGTTACGGCGTGAAAGGTGTCATCAATGATGGAAGGACCATTATTGATGCGGATGACAGGGAACATAATGGTATTGATATTGTGATACTTGCAAATGGGTCCAAGACGCAGGAGCTACTGACGCCGATGGAGATCTGGGACGCTGGGGAGGGGTGGAGTTGAGGCGGCTTTGGAAGGAGACGGGCGGGGCGAGGGCATACATGGGGTAGCATACAACCCTCCCCATACTCAGTCCAGGCCAACTAATTGTGAAATAGCGTTTGTGTTAGCGACTTCCCGAATTGCTCCATGCTAGCCGAACACGTTTCCAACCGGCAATTCCACCCTCCACGGGATCGAGTGCTCCGTCGTTTACATCCTCCAACTTCTGCGTCCGTTGATCAAGAAGCCGTTTGGCTACATCATGCGACCCGAGAAGCGGAGGATAAATACAACGCCTAGATCTAGAGACATTTGAAGTCGATGGTATACACCAAGGACGTCGACACGTGGTATATCGATAAGGAAACGGGGAAGAACACGCTGTGCTGGCCAGGGTCGCAGTTTTCGTTTTGGTGGAGTCGGTGCGTGGCGTGGGTGAAAATGCGGGATTTTGTGGTTGAGAAGAAGTGTGCGAAGGATTAGTGGGGAGGGGTTGGGGGTTATAGTTATAGTTGTAGTTGTAACTGTTACGGGATATAAAATGAGTTTTGAGGGGGCGAGTCTTGGGTTTTCTACTTTAATGAATGGATTCCTGTAGGTTAATGGAAAATAGAATTGAAGACACGCAAATAACATTTTGACCCGCCACTCGTAGCAGAGAATACACGCTCATAAAGTTCTAATCCTTTTTCGCTAAACCAGAATTTCTCTAATCCCACCTCTAAATTCTTCCCAAATCAACACCATTAACCATCCCCGTCAACACATCTCCATTTCCCTCCTTCACTCCCTTCTCCTCCCTCTTCTCTTTCTCCTCTTTCCTCTCCCTCTCCCTCCTCTCACTAAACCGATCCCCAAAAACCTCCAAATACGGCCTCAAAACAATAGTATACTTCACAAACTCCTCCATACAATCTACCAGCCTCTCCCTCATCGAACTCTCCTTCATCCACCCCTCCTCCGTAAACTCCTCACACGCCTTCGGAACACTACTTTGATTCGCAATCGTCCACATCCGCATCCACCGTCCCAGTATCCTCAAACTATTAACGGCGTTGAAACTCTGACTCCCCCCGCTCACCTCGACTATAGCCAACGTCCGCCCCTGCGTCGGATGCACACTCCCAAGACTCAGCGGGATCCGGTCAATCTGGTTCTTGAACACGGCCGTGAGATTCCCGTGCTGCTCCGGCGTAACCCACACGTGCCCGTCGCTCCACAGACTCAGCTCCCGCAGCTCGCTCACCTTCGCGTGCGTGTGGTTGATGTCGTCTTTGGGCGGCAGCCCCGATGGGTTGTAGACGCGCACGTCGCACCGAGACACCACAGGATTCGGCTGGCTTCTAGCGCGAGCAAGCGCGAGTAGCTACGGGCTCGCAGGGAGCCGTAGAGGACGAGGATTTTGAGGCGGGGGGATGTGAGGAGGGATTGCTGGGAGAGGGCGAGGACGGTGTGGAGCTTGAGGGACTCTATCCATGGGAAGGAAAGGAGAAGGTAGGGGCGGTAGCGGGTGCGGATAAGGGGCGTCCTGAGAGGTGGGGAGGGCGAGGGGGCTGGGTGTGGGGGGTGGTGAGGGGTGTCCGGTAGTGGGGCCATTGTGTGAGAGGAGGGAGGAGGGAATGTGTGTGGTTTTGTGAGCTGAAGTATAAGGTGAGCGGGGTGTGGGCGCCAAGAGGGAACGGAATATCCCGGCCTGGTGGGGAAACAATGAAAGCTAAACCTGCCGCAACCTTAAATAAGCGACTGCACTGGCCTCCACGTGCACTGTAGGCACCAACCCAAATGGTCGGTCTGACATGTCGGCAGTCGCTTCAAGCGCACACGACAGGAATTTACTTGAATGTTGCACTGATTTCGTTTAAAAAGCTGATCTCGGATATCGTAAGGTATTCTACAACCGCAATGACTGGCGTGATGGCGTGATACATAATGCATGATAAGGCGAAAATAGCTGGCCAGCCGTCTGGCGAGGAACTCGGAGAGGGGTTGAGAATGGTACTACAGAAAAGTTGATTATCGCAAGTCAGTTCAGACCAACTCTGAGTTTCGGTTTAACAAATGGCGAACTAAGAACGTTTCCAACACATCCTTCTCCAATTGCGCGTTCCGTAAGCAAGTACAAGTTACGTAGGTAGGTGTACCTATCCTTTTCTCGCTGCCAGCAAGGCCATCTTCACTCTGTATCACATTGAATGCCTGAGGACCCTGCATTGCCTCATGGACATCGCCACATCCACAGGGTGGTACCTTGGTAGTGGCAAACATCACCCAGCTGTTTGCATAACCGTGGCAGTCTTCGTGCAACCAGCAGTGAGTCCCAGTTTTCGCGTTCCTCAAGGAGTTGAGTAAAAACTTCCTGGAGTTGTGTTAAATGAAATTCTTGTTCTGCAAGGCGTTCAGTAGCCTCGGAAATCTTCGATTGGAGCTGGGAAATTGGGACATCCTTTTGGGATGATTTAAAAGATAACTCGTTCTGGAGCTGCTGATTTCTCTGAAGCAGTTCATTGTAGGATGTGGCTGTAGTCATTGTGTTTGCGGAATACCTGTTACTCTAGTCTCCCCTTATAAGTATCCACCGAAAAGGCCTATAACTATTATGTAGAATAGCACAATGAGGACGAAACAACTTATCGTTTTCAGTCTTGTAACAGGAATAATTAGATCTGAAATGGTCAGGGGGCGGATTTTCCAAATAGAAAATATCTGGAGAGCGGTACGCCTCCGCCTGATGAAGTCAAAGCCTCAGTTTGCAAAGCAGTACTTAACAGCCGCGACCAGCGGAGGCAATCATCAAATCCAACGCATATCAAAGTCAGATATTCATCATACAAAGAAATTCATTCGACACACAACATCCGAATATGGATTCTCAGGATCTTTCGTGGCTGGACGGGGAGATAGATTAATTACTGGAAGCAGAACTCGAAGATTTTTGCTGGGACATCCCGTACCAAACCGATGGACAAATTGCGACTGGCACCGCCCAGATGGGACAAACAGATGGACAAATTGCGACTGGCACTGCCGATACCGACCACAAGTCGAAAAAGCAGATGGAAGATGAAATTATCGAATTGAAAGCCTAGGTAGAGCAACTTAAGGAAAAGTATGTTATCAGTACCTGCTATATTTTTGTGCTAATGATTTTACAGAATTCAAGTATGGGTATTCGAGTTCGTAGTGTGTAGAAGATCGACTGACAAATAACTAGCGTTTGCGACTACGCTGCAGACTTGGTGGCTTGGACTTTGAAGATCAACGAATTGGTGGGAACTCTCGCAGCTAGGAATATGATCTGATCTGTATGCTATTCTTAAATTTTATGACTGGTTTTGCTTTTTTCATGGTCACACTATAACACACAATCCTTAGTTCATCTTTTCCACAGTAGGATAAGTATCGTTTGTTAAAAGGTACGAGACATGCGCCTTGTACTCAGACAACTCTTGATAGTGGCGAATAATCAATTGTACTACCATCCAATGAGGGCAAATAGATGCATAAAAACTACGGATGGTTAGATGACAGACACATTTTGGCGGCTGACAAGATTTTGGTTCACTAAATTGACGAGTAACAAGTGGCTGCTTATAAAAAGTAATGTATTCGACAACCTGCAGCCAATCGTGTCCACACGAGCGCTTAATTCCTTTCTTCCAAGTAACTATATCTGACCACCTGCAGCCATAATATATAAAATATATTTTCGTATTCAAGTTGTCCCTCCCACGCGCTTAATCCCATTCCTTTTCCTCGTTGCCCACATATACCTCATCTGCTTAGTTGCCACATTCTTCTCAATAGCCTCGGCAATATCCTGCCAATTCTTTCCCTCGTCGTCTCTGAGCATCAAAAGACGAGCTGTATCTTCCTGTGTCACACACGTACGATGTGTAGATGTAGTTTGTTGAGTGCCTTTCTTTTCGATGCGGAGTTTGGGAGATCCGAGGGCGTGACGTGGAGGAGAGAGGCTCGTAGGTATCAATGTACCGAGTCACCGAGGATTATGCTGTTCGTAGTGTGTGCCGGGCCAGAGAAATTCAGCAGGCCCGGAGTTGTGCGTGTGCATTTGAGGAAGGTACCCAAGATATCTGGTCACACTCAATGTGCCAACTGCAATATCATTGGGATGGATCAAAGCTGAAGACTCGAGCTGTAAGAGTGGATTGTAAAGTGGGTATCTCGCTGGAACTGGTTGTAGGAGGATATAATTCGACATCGTTGCTTTACTGAGGGAACATGCGCATAATCCTTATTTAAGCAATGCTCTGGACTGTGTGCAACATAGATAGAACGACAGCCAACCAACATAGATACAGTTGAAACATGACCGGAGGGGTGAAACGGAGGAACGGAGGTGAACGGTGTTATCCTAAATAGTTTTAGAAAGCCTTTTTGAAAAATAGCTTAAATACAGCTATGTTCCTACTCTACATCAGCAAAATGTCCTCAATGTCTACACCCTTGGAACCTTCCAAACGAGAAGGGTATGAGCCCTGCCATTTTGTTGTGTTGCATGTACTCACAGTACACAGTTTATTGGCTCGCAGAAAATAAGGTCTTTTCAAAAAGGCCTTCGAACTCAGCGAACTGTGCAATTCCGATGTCTATGTCATTATCAGAGACCAAGGGAAACTGTACCTTTTTCTCCAACCGGAGAAGTCCCTACACATATAGAATTGAAGGTAGCTGTTGCACACCAATAACAAAGCAAGCAGAGTTAATGCGTCTAGCCTGGCGATGACCCTGAAATCACTTCTGCCACATCTTTTGCAAAACATAACTCAGGTCTACTGAGTCCACTGCGACCGCGCATAAGGGGAAAAGACTCGAAACCGATATGCCTCCCACCGCCGCCAGCTTTCCCTGGTATCGTATAATTGTGCTGTGTTGTGTGGATTGTTTTGCAGTTTTTGTGTTGTATTTGTGTTGAGTACCCTGGTGGTGCAGTAAAGATATCGAATTGCGGACAATCATGGGGGTATTGACATCTATACGAAACCATGAGAATGAACACATGTAAGGATCGCAACGTACCATAATGAGATGGAATCTAGAATGGCCAGCAATGCATCTGGCACAAAAAATAAAAAGAGTTTGGCGATCTGTGTTAGCATAAAAGGATTGAGATCCCGTAGCCTCTAGATACATATACGACATGGAGTGGATAGGTATATCCACCAGGAACGACCAAGCGACTTTGACGGATAGTAAGATATGGAATACCTTGCGACTCCAAAGTGCCGCACCTTACGATCAACATCCAATCCTTCTCTGCGTTCTTGGGTCCCAACGGAAAAAAGCCATTGGTGTGAAATTTTCATCCGATGCACTTTTGGATGTCCACTCCAAGGGTGACGATTATTACTTTATTGAATCTCATTGGACAGATCAGGAAGTCATGCGCAGGGCGAGTTTAGGACAGTACGTGAACCACTGGGAACACTTACCGATATCGATGTTTCAACTTTTTCTTTTCGCATATCGTTCTGCCCTCGTAAACCGGGATATCCCTCATTCTAGTGTGCACAAGCCGTAAGCGCACCATGTGAACTCCCAAGCCAAACAAACACCAGCTCACAAATTCTCACCGTTCATCCATCAATATGCCGCGAAATCACGACATCTCATCTTCACTCCTTCCCTTCTTCTCCTTCAAAGTCGCTATAAATCCCTGCACACCCTCCCAACTACACTCCTGCTGCATACGCAACCAAGACCACCGCAGCAACTTACGACCTCGTAAATGACAGCTACAGCTTCCGCGCCGACCACCCCGTATCCACCGACCTCCGCACATGCATAACCCAAGCGCTCGGCTACGACCCCGTCGATCTTGCGTCAATCCCGGATGCCGCAAACATCGGCGAGAGCTGCGGGAACCCGCTCCAAATCGCGGGGCTCAAAGAGGTACCCTTCCCCGCTCTGCCCGTTGATACTCTAACCCAGGGGACAGGGAGAAACAGTCGTCGACCTCGGCTGCGGCAGTGGGTTAGAAGTCTTCCTTGCCGCGCAGAAGATGGGGCCAAGCGGAAAGGTCGTGGGCATCGACATGACGGAGGTTTTCCTCCCCTCCCCTTCACCCTCCCCGCGTTAATACCGGCAGAAAATGATCTCCCTCTCCCGCCAAAACGCCGCAAAGGCCGGCGTAAGCAATGTCGAATTCCATCACGTCCGCATCTCGGCTATGCCCTGCTCGACAACTCGGCGGACTGCGTTATCAGCAACTGCGTCTTCAATCTTGTCCCGGACGAGGATAAGGAGGCGGTAATTCGTGAGGTGTATAGGATTCTTAAGCCCGGGGGACGGTTGGTGTTTAGTGATTTCCTTGCGAGGAAGCCGATGAGCAAGGAGATGAAAGAGGATCCGGAATTGTTAGCCGGATGTGTTAGTGGCGCGATCGAGAGGGGTGTGTTGGAGGGGTACTTGACGGCGTGTGGGTTCGCTGGTGGGTTTACCCCAGCGAAAGGTGGAAGGGGTGAGGCTAATTGAGGCAGATGTGTTGATTGTGGAAGGAAAGAATGAGTTACCAGCAACATACTCGGTGACACCGTGTTGTGCTGGTGGCGGGTCCTGCGGTCCAGAAGGGAGGAAGGAAGTTGATTATGATCTGAGTGAATGGATTGGTAAGCTATATGCTTCATGTTGAAAGCGCGTGTTTGGTTATAGCGGCAGGTTAATTCTCTTGTATAAGCAGGCTCCTTCCAGATCTTTGCGCTCAAGGCTGCGCAGAGTGCAATGGCTCCGGCGGCGGCTATAGCTAGTGCTACGACGAGCAAGCCGGCTTGTTGCTGCAAGAGTAATGGAGGCTGCTAGGTAATCACGCTCCAACGACCGGGGGTGAAGGGGAATTGAATTGGATTTGAGAGGGATTTTCGGGTGGAGCGAAAATTATGAAATATCGTTGGTGATGTAGCTTCTCCTTGGAAACAAAGTATTGAATGGCATGGTTTATACTGAACTGGGTTTTTATGGCTGGAGTCGCTCAACTGACACGATTTGGGGCTTCTTGAGTTTAAATACGAACACGCCAGAATCTACAGGATACGACACACCCCACTTCCATATCTCACAAATTGTATAGTATTACGAAAATCGTCCCATGTTTATATGACAGTGAGATTCTATCTTTACGTTCTACAAAATGAGCAAAAATTTTAACAAAACGGAAGAAATACTGGTACACGTAATGTTTTCAATATGATCTCACTGCTTCCGTTTGACTCTACGCAACTCATACATGATCGCGCTGGCGATGATATATGATAAAGCCTGCAAATATTTGAGGGTAGAGGTATTGAGAACTCGAGTTCGAGTCACGTCGAAGCTTAACTGCAATTATCTCGGAAACTGCAAAACCCCCAGGTTAGCACACGCCCGTAAAGAGAGCACATATATCTTACAAGTTGTTGGCAACACGACCGAGAGCCTCGATAACGATAACAACGACGGAAGCCGCCCCATCCCCGCAACCTCCGCACAAAGTGGTCCTATAGATTTCAAACCATCAGCCTCTCCCTCTCAAGTAACCGCGGTATTTCTCACCACCCAAAAAACTCCCAAAATCGCGCTATTACTAATAGCAAACACAGTCGTAATCCGGAAGCTCGTGGCCGGAAGCCATATCGCAAACATGGACACCTCACACAGGAACGTCAGTAGCCCCTCCACCTCAACCCTACCATACCGGTCGCTCACAACCCCAATAAACGGGCGTCCAGCGCCGTCCCAAGATTCAGCAGCGCGGTAACCATCGAACTCTGGTCCCTGCTCAGTCCGATCAAGAGTGTAAAATCCGACAACGAGAACAAAATCGTGATGTAGCCCCGCATATTCACAAACCCCCACACCAGCAGCAATACCACATCGTACCGCCGCAACAACTTCGTGTCGAACCCCCGCTGCGTCGGCTTCAACGCCAGGTTCCGATCCCGGATTAGTAGAGCGGCGGTGAGATTCATAACGAAGACTATCATCCCCGTGATCCGCAGCGACCACCCCAGCCCAATCCGCTATATCGTCGCCCCGATGCTGAGCGAAAATATTAGCCCGCTGATTTCTAACCCTGCTGCGCTAATCCCACTGCTCAAACTCTGTCGCCGCGAGAACCGTTGTGGTAGTATCGCAACGCTGGGGACGTATACGAAGCCGACGCCGAACCCAACTAGCACGCCTTGGGTGAGATATAGATGCCAGACATGGCGCGCGAACGAGGCGTCGGTGAAGCCGGTGGCGAGGAAGAATGCGCTGCAGGCCATTAGGAGTTGTGGACCGAAGCGCCGGGCGAGACTGGTGATGGTTGGTGCTACGAGCATGGCCATTGAGAAGTTTAGGCTGCCAATGAAGGCGTAGTCTTGGGGTTTGGAGGAAGGAAAGAGGTTGAATTCGAGGTAGTGGGCGAGGTAGACGCCGTAGGACTATGGGATTGTGGTTAGCGCAGCTGTGGTAAGGTGATGGTAAGGTGGTTTACCGCTACTACACCCCAGGTGAAGCAATTGATGGAAAAGCAGGCACCGACGCAAACCCACCCATAGCCTCCGTCGGGGATATCATCGGACTGCTGTGGCAAATTCCGCTCCTCATCTTTTTGGATGGACGAATCTGAAGGACTGGCGATGGATTCGAGAGAAACCTGTTTGAGTTTGTGTGGATCTAACATGGTGTATGAGTGGGGGGCAGATTCTCAAGAAGGGACGGGTTCAACCTTACTACTTCCAAAGTTCAAGGTGCTCTGCTAGTGTGAGATTATAACCATGCGCGTTATGGGGTGATCGTGTTGATAGATAAGGTTCGTGACTGCTCTTTTAGACTTCACACTTTACCTACGTATCTTGGACCTTTAGACCTGTACCTAGACAGTTATCGCTCTATAGCCAATACACACGGTTCTCCCCTTCACTATCGCAACAGATCGCAAGTCCGATACAATAGAAATTGCAAGCTATTATACTGTATGAGAACAGGGATTTCGTTCCGATGATCGTCGGGGGTAGTAGATCGTGCGGGTAGCTGTACGAGTGAGCAGATCTTATGCAGGACCGTTGCGGGCAGGGGTGAGCCCAGCGCAGACGATTGTTCTTGCGGCCCGCAACGGAGGACTGCGAGTGGAAATAATTGGCTACAAGGGACAGCGGAAACAAGCTCCTGCCAGAACGAATTGGGCTCGATACAAGAGATAAATGATAGCCATGGATCGATGTTGTGGAGAGCGGTTAGGGTTCAAGCTGTCAATCCGCCGAGATGCGCGGCGGCTTATTCGCCAAAATTATAGTTTACATTATCTGACAGATTATGACACTTTATGTGGCACGTTACCAGGTAATGAAAATATCACAGCAGAGGTCGTTAATAGCAGCCAATCCTTCAAGTTCTCTTTCCGAGTTATGCTTTCATATCCGAGGACAGGTACACGCAATTGACCAGCGCAGCTGCATCAACGTTAACCTAAATCCCCCTTGGTTGTTGGACAACGCATCAACTGTGTCTCAGACGAAAGGCGAAATTGGGCTTGATCCATATGCTTACATAAGATAGTCGAAACCTGTAGCGTTTTAGTGCTCGATTTAAACGCGTTTAACCTCATACGAGCAGCTAGTAGGGCTTGAGTGCTCTGGAGCGCTACTTTCTTCAACACATCTCCCTTCTGATTCACGAATCCCTGTATGCACTTCGGATTTCCTCTTTCATATATTAAATTCCCATGGGATCAGGGATTAAACACTCCCGATTCCTCCTTCCGTGCCCTAATCTGATAGGGGGCAGGATCGAGAAAAAGCCACGCGGGAAGAAGATATCCGGGGAGAGGCTTGATGTGGTACCACAACTGAACGTCACTAGAGATGAGATACCTTAACCCATACGTGAGGGTAGATGGGGGCCTCTGGTGCTTTTGCTGACCAGATTTTCGCCGAGTTCGTAAGCAGGAACGAAAACGAAAACCTAATATACGAGATGCCGGGACGATCCGAGACATTTTTTTGTATAAAGTGCCTAGGGCACCTCGGGATAATGTATTCCTTGACAGTTTGCATGTACTCTACTCTATGCAGCATCGACCAGCTTGTGAATGATAGACTTTTAGTAGTACATATAAAGGGATTCCAAAGCACGCACATATAGAACTGGTATCCTCCACGTGCACTGGTAAGTCTGATCTTCATGGTTAGGAGATACACACCAAAAGGAAAGCCGAGGTATCAAGAATTGTCGGCTGCATCGGCTACTTCTTCCATAGAGTTGTTGAAGTTGGGGAAGCTATGTTGCCACGGATATGAGTAAATGAACGTTCAGTACTATCTTGTCTAATAAATGAGCGAAAATTATCACTTGAGCGAGGATTTAGTGGAGGCTCGGAACAAGTTTAGATTTTAACAAAATGTGTCCTACATATCCCAGAGTGAACATCAATTACAGACCGACTATCCATGTTACGATATGGAAGTTGAGCAGAACCGGGTGCGTGTATTCTATGGTACAGAGAAGAGAGAAGGAGAAAGACTCGAGATATATACGGGAGGCATCAGCCCCTGCAGCAGTCACCATGTATCAGATCTGTAACATATCTCCGGCACAAGTACACCTGTAACAATCCACTTTTGAGTGTCAGCGAGTGATAATAGTAGTTGCTGGAGACTTTTTCTTGATTCTTTTACTGCGTTCGTACATGCCAGTACAACAGAGTATTAATGTTGAACTGGCCAGACGGCTTATTTTGCGTGGTGACAGTCTATGTCCTCCTAGGCAAGAGCTGATGTCTAGTTCGTGGTGCTTTAAACGCCAGGTGCTGTAAACACCAAGGTTCGAAACCTGCAGTACTAATGTTTTGCCATACCCAGAACAGTGTACTACAGCTGCACGAGAGTGGATAACCAGCCTCTAGTGCAAGATACGAAAGTGTTTACCGACCCGAATTTCGTGCGCCCGCTTAACACCTGGGCCTACTTCGCCCCGTTCCCCACAATGCTCGTGCGCTATCTCACTTGTACCAAGATTCTTAAAAGTCCGGGCGGTAATTGTCGGTTTAACGGTGATGGCTGTCAAAGAAAGCCGGATAGTTGGTACACTCAAAAGAAGAGAACAGAACTCTAAGACTTGGGGCCCAAGGGACACGGATTGCAAGGCACGTGACCAAGCTGCTAAATACGGTTAACGTTTTTCTATTCTTTCATCAGATTATTTAGTAAGTACTCATCAAATTAAAACGCATAATAAGTCGTAGACTGTAGATTAAATAAGTCAATGAGTTTCTCAAGTTGTATTCAGAGTGGTAAAGAGCGCATTGTAATTGTAATTTAATTTGCTACTGGGAGTTAAATGGGGTTTAATTGATTTACTAAGTGCTTAGCTTTATATTGCAAATTTATGTCTGTTATTTCAGAACTACTCTACTAATGTGGTGCATTTGAAAAGGGTAGCGTAAAGGCTCCGAAGGCCTTAGATTATAGCCTCACTTGTGAGTGTATTTTTGCGAATCTTAATTTGAGTAAAAGAAAGAAGAAAAGCGTTAATTGTATCGACTTTACGTTAAATTGCTCTCGTATACCAAACTTTTTCGCTTCGAGGCGAACTAACCTTGCGAGCGAGGTGAAAAAGTCTAGGCACGAGAGCACGTTAAATCACGTTAAAACTCACGTCTTTTTTTTACGTTAATTTAACGGTAATTTGACCTTTTTTGAAAACATATCAGACATGCACGTGATTGATTAGAGCTCCTCATTTTACTTTTCAACCAGTCTAAGTAGCCAAATTACTAAATGGAGCCGCGATAGTATAATTAGAAGTTTTTAGAAATTACAAATTCTAACTAGTAGTGATAGTGATGAATTCCAAGATACTAGGTCAAGCCTGGAAGCATTGATTGACGTCAGCGAGGTAGAGGCCATCATTAGCGTTACCTCTATGCAGAGTACCTTAATTCACGGCGCACCCGCAGAGCCGCACTATATCTCAACCGCATCAATATCAGTCCAGAGAGCTAGTAAAAAATGCGGGTTACCTATTTGCAATTTGACAAGAATCAATGGCTGGGTCCAGCATGTTTAACTACTTGCCACTATATCCCTGGGTGTGCAAATGGCTCAAAGCTATAGCCATGCTGTAAAATCTAGGTGTATACGGTTTATTTGTAACACCGCAGGACGCCTCGGCTCATTTGTCCGTATTCTGAGTTGGTTGGCTTCCATGTAGCTTCCCAACTCTCTAGACGAATAAAAGGCTGTCATTAGGGCTGTATATGCCACATGTGGCGCTACAATTGAACCAGATACACCCAGATTAAAGGATACTCTGGGGTATGTGATGGATCATTCTGAATACACCAATAGAGGGTCAAATACTGCGGAAACTAAAGTCAGTCTCTGCGGTTTGATATTCATTAAACGTTCAAGGCAGGGCAAACGCTTCTATTACACATTTCCCGAGCTCTCTTGCATTAATAACGAAGGATAGTATACTCTGTCAGTCGCGTCTAAGCTGTTTCTCCAGCGGTTGCGAGTATTTTTGGATCTAGTTTACTCGGAATATACACCCCGCACGTGCCCCTTACGATCAAGGACCAGGATCAACGCTACCTCAGTCCTTCTCGGCGTTCTCAAACGATCTCATTAGTCATATTTAGCCTCACCTCTAACAGACTTCTGAGCTCAACTAGTGTTGGTCAACGCCAAGCAATGCTTTGGAATTATCTCTTGCCGGTTTACAGATAAATGGCAACTATTACCGAGCCGGCAATGATGGACAGTCCATTTATGCATCCTTGAAAGCGATGACATCTTTCTACCCGCTGTTACCCCTCACATGCAGAAGTATGCCACGCGTCCAAACCTCAGTAGTCCGCAGAATTACTGCCTCATTGGTTCAGGATTTGGTGAATTTGCCAATCCGTAAATTTCATTCCAGTCGCCGTCATATGGTACAATTTATAGTGTTGTGTATCAGTTCTAGGCCACCAACGGACTGCGAGTGGCACACAATTGTAGTAACCTATAGCTGTCACAATGTGACAGCTACGAGAGAGCGCACACACTTGTGAATTGAATTGGTTTCGAATAAAAGGTGGAGAAGCTAGGGGCTGATTTATAAGACGCTGAAGGTACTCAACTATCAACTCACAAACTACAGCAAGATGTCTTCCCGACAAGAGAACGTTATTAAATCCATCAATACCTCAACACTCAGGGGTAGCAGTAGTACCGATACCCAAAAGCAAGAGCTAACCGCGATCTCCTCCTATAACTGGCTTAGCAGACTAACCCCCGAAATTTGTGTTCCTGGTAAGAGAATCCCATCCGTATGATTTAGTTTCCCGTTTTACCTAATTCAATATCAGGCTCACCCCCGCATTGGGTCCCAAAACCTCCAGGGACCAGACTGACTCCTGACTCCGGTCTCCAACTCATCGACCAAAACGCCTATCGCAACCCGCACTATCCCTTGGAGCCTTTATTTCTCGCAGTACATTCCAGCAATCCTGGTTTCAACTTCTCCAAGATCGACCTAATCACTGATCGAAACAATCTCCGAAAACTACTCAATTTCGTTACCGGCAATCCTAAAAGTTTTCGCATCGAGGTCGAACGAGTCGGCAGAACTACTATTTTCACCCGTAATGAAGAGAAGGTTAGCGATGAAATCCCCGAAGGAGAATTCCGTGGGTTTGGACATCAGTTCGAAGAGAACTATACGGAATGGCCCCCAGGCACCACTGAAGGAAGTACCGGCCACCACCGTATTATCCGCTATAAGTTTGGCGGACTCCATGTTCTTGTCCGTTACGCAGTGGACGTTTGTATGCCAGACAGCACCGCTGCTTCCCCGGCTGAGGACGACCTTTCGGAGCTGATCGGAGGGCTCGCGCTTCACGAAAATGACCATTCACAGATTCGTATTTCCCGGGAAGGGAATTTAGTCCCACAGGACTCGATTGGGGAAATCAAAACGCGTGCCGCTTATCGGAAACTTGAAATGTCGGATGTTCTTCCACAACTTTGGTTCTCCGATACCTCGAGGTTGGTTGTTGGCTATCATCACCGAAGAGGCCAATTCGACGATGTCAAGGAACTAGAGATGGACAGCGAGCTTGAAGCTTGGGAAGAGGACAATGCACGGGACTTGCAAAAGCTTGTAGAGTTATTGGGCAAAATATCAGATGCAGCAAAAGGCGCTAAGAACGGGAAATGTTTAATTATCTATCGAGGAGACTCGAGTTTGGACATTGTGGAACCTTTAACTGAGAAGTATAGGTTGCCCGAGTATATTCGGAAAAAATTGGAAGTGCCCAAGGTGACTTAGGGGTTAATCCGCAGTTATGGCCTTTGCGTTGAGTTTTCTTGGAAGCTGCTTAGTTTTCTGGTCCTGAAATGGTTGTACTTTGGCAGGAGGTGCGGCGGAATATAGTCAATCTTTATTTCTTTCAGGATATTCTTTAATTATGAGAGTACGCGATGATTAGTGCTTTTAGGATAGCATTTGTCTACGTTTTTCAGTTCCAGAGTTGTTTTACTATTTTAAGGTAGTTTTTATGAAACAACTGTATTGTACAGCAAAATTTTTCACAAAGGGTGATTAGCATGTAGTGAGTGAAGCAGGAGGCAACGTGCAGATCCCGCACTCTTCGATGGTTCACATGGCCTGAATCAAAGGTAACGGCAGCTTCGGAAGTATAACCTTAACACCCTCCTTGCTTACAGCTTCGCGGTGGACCATCTCAAAACGAGGATTGAGATGGCGGAGAGCGGGCACCCTATCAGACGGGTAAAACGTTATTAATTCTCAATGGCGGCATAGAATTTTACTGTACGCGTAGGGCTGGTATGCCCTGCGCGCGTGTTAGCAAGGTCTGACCTTCATAGCTAGTTTCAGTCAACGTCTTGGGAATGCAGCCCGTTGCGAAATGTATGCAAACGCCGGCATCGAGGTTCTCAGTATCGTTGGGATATATCGGCGGGCTATTAGACGGGAATATGTATGAAAGGACGCTCAGATTCCAGCTCATCGACAAGAAGTAGGGAAGTAGTGGCCTACTCGGATATTCGGTGTAGGCTCGGAGCAAATTTTGGTATCGAGCAATGAATTCTGGTGGTACTTGTGTTTTGTGTTTTGCTGTAGTAGATACGGGTTCGGTTACACCAACCGACCAGCCTTCCACCACGCTAGATTACATCCACGTGACAAAGTAGCCAAATGCGGTTAGCATACGTTAACTCTTCCGTTGGATTCTTCAGTTGTTCGCCAGATTGAAATGTATACCTAAGTATGAAAAATAACTCAATGAACACCTTAAGTTGCATTCAGAGTGGTAAAGAGCGGGTTGAATTTGTTACTTGCTGGGATCATAACTATTCTCTTATCGCCCTATCCTCACGTTACTTCGCGTACATATCGTCATTAGCTTCATCGGCTACCTTTCCTTCGACAGTCACCACTACCGTCACCACCGACCCCATCACCATCCTATCAACTTTTGATTGATTGGGTACAGCTCCACCCCCTGCAGTTTGGCTGAGCTATATTGTTTATTGCACCAACATGTCACGCCCTCGTCCTGCAGAGCTCGAGGATAACTTCGTTTACGGGCCCGACCCCTCCCAGGTGGGCACCGACAGACCCTACGCCGAGCCGGTTGGATCTAATTTCTCTATCAGGGTCCAATCTCGATTGCACCGGTTGTGCCCCCTGAGCCGAATGCTGGCAACGACCTTGCACCTTACCGCTACGGGGGTGAACGGAAGCGGGGTGCAAAGCGGATCGAGAAGGCGGCGATAGTGACCAGCCGGGCCCATAAGCCGGTCGGTACTCATACGTCCGGCCGAGCATCGACCGGGAAAGCTAATTGCGGGGTAGAGAATCACGGATGTCCCCAACGAAGTACTGTACCAGACTTTTGATTACTTACACGCAAAGGACCTAGAGAATGTTGCGGTCGTGTGCAAACGGGTTTCCGATGTTGCGATACACTATCTGCAGACGCATTATATCTGGACCATAAAAGATTCTCAGAATGTGGAGACACTGCGCTTCATGAACGTTCGCGAGGCTTTGGTAAATTCTTGGAGGTCGTAGTCTGCGCCGTGCTAATGCTCTAGTCTACCTCATACAATATCTACTTCATCAGATGTGCCGATTTCTACAACTGCTGCCATAAGAACGATGCTTTCAACCTTCTCCGCTGTATGACTGGACTCACTAAACTCGGCATCCGCTTCCGCGACACCACCACGAATCCTAATTCCTACTCCGAAGTTGATTTCGAGTCAGAGTTCGGTGACACATTGATACCGCGGCTAGAAGATTGGAGCGTTTATCCATCGGGAGGTGTGGAGGTCATCGAGGGGATCTTACGAAAGGCTGTAAGCTTGGAGAAGCTTCTTGTAGCTCTTCCGTTGAAATTCCGGCATGCAACTGGCGCTACGGATAAGAACCACATCCTTACCCAGACCGTCGGGAAACAACTGAAGGAACTCCACTTTGGCTCCCAAGACGACGATTCGTCACATTACTTGAATCCTCCGGATGACGAATCATTTGAGCTCGGCTTCCAACCTCTTCCCGATCTTGGAAGCAAGGAAGACTGGCCTCACCTCAAACTGGTTGAATATGGACGCATCTGGGCACTAGATGACGACGATATGGACCGCATCAAGTTCCTCATAGTCGTCTGGAAAGCGCATACTCAACACGGAGGTTGGCAGGTGAAATTCCGCGAACCTATCTCATTGGAACTCTACGAGCTTGCCGGGCTTGCAAGGAAGGGAGAAAGTGGTATCCAACGAGCTACCAACTTCTTCAGCTGGCTCAAGAAAGTCAATGACACCGACATGGACGACGTCGCTATTGGTATGGAGACTCACCGGGTTCTTTCGGAGGAGCTTGACGACGCCGCCCTCCTCGACCTAGCCTCCTTCGCAAAACAGGTATTCTGTGGCGGCTTGAGACTAAAACTCACTGGATACTTCCCACCTAGTGCAGAGCCCTATGTCGTACCTGTGCTCAAAAAGCTCACCCACCTCATCACCCGACTCACCGTCCACCCGGAGGAAATTCATCTCCACGGCTTCGGCGACCCTGAGGATGATCTTGCCGAGGCGCAGGATGCGTTCGTGCAATGGAGCGACTTCTTGAAAGGCTTCCTTCCAAAGTGTACCCACATGGAGACGCTCCGAATCCGCAGCAACACCACGGGCCAAGGCGGCGACATCCCACTGGGCAAATTCGAAACCGAACTTGCGGCTCTCTGCAGGAAACACAAGTTCTGCAATTTTGACGTCGACGCATGGGCACTCACGCAACCCGAGACCAACGCGGGCAATGACATGCCATTCACCATGAACAATGAAGAACCATACATGGCCATCAAACACCTTGCGTGGATCTCCCTTCCCGACCCTAGAAGCGGCTGGAACAACCTTGAAAACAACCTGTACCGCCTCCTGCCCCTCTCTTTCCTCCCCCTCTAACCGTCACAGCCTCAATCTCCGTAACCTCACCCTCTCCGGAATCTTCCTCCATCGCCAAACAGAATTCATCTGGTTCACCAATCTGACCGCCAAACTGAAACACCTTGAGAAGCTGCGCATCCATGGACTCGTCTGGCATGCCGGCCACGACAAAGAACAATCCTGGGAAGAAGACGAGGAATGGCGCGACGCCTCAGACAACGGCGACGATGATGATACCTTTGTACCCCCCTACCCGAACGATGACTCCGAGCGCCAACAGCCCAAAGACGAACAGGACAAGCTGATGAACCAGGCGCTCGCCCAGTTCTTCCTCAACGACTTTGAAGAATCTATGCGGAAGAAACTCGGCCTCACAGAGGAAAACTGTATGGACAACACTCAGTATCGCATGATGATTATCTCGCGGGACGCTATGCGCGGGGAACTCGAGCGCAGGGGTGAAGACGGGACTATACGCATCCAGCCCGATCCCTTCTCTCACGGCCACCCGGTCCCGAAAAGTTCTAAGCCCTCTGCTGCTAATCTGGATGATAGCGACGATGATGATACCGCGAGCGTGAAGAGTACTGACTCGAAGTTTGGTGTTGATCCGAGGTTCACGCAGGATATTGATGAGGAGCTGAGAGCGCAGCGATTAGGTCAGTGGGTGGAACGTCTTCTAGTTGCGACGGCGAGACGGACCGGCGGCATGTGCAGGGATGTCGAGATTAGGGATGTCAAAGTGTGTGCGAAGGGAGTGAAGGTGTGGTGGCATAGAGATCGGAATAAGAGGAAGGTTGAGAGGTGGATGGACCGTGTTCTCGGCGCGGAGGTGCTGGGTTTTTACGTATAGAGAATGGTGTGGTGGGGAGCAAGGGAAGATACTGGGAAATGTACCGCCGATATTCTGCAGCAGTAAGGTCCTGAATCTGAGTTTTTTATCTTTTGCGTTTTCTTTGCAGTAGATACAGTATTGCTTAAGGTGGAAGGAGTATAAAGAAAGATCTAGATGTGATGAAGTTCACGGGATTGATGCTGCAGCTTGTTGCAGCGAGCCGGTAGTGTTAAGAAGTACGTAGCCTGAAAAAGTAAAGTAAAGTAACATTAAAAAGTTGGGTGTAGTCAGCTTCGGTTTCTCCAGAAGTAGACCAGTCCTACTAGGCTGGCGTACCTAGTTCAATGGGTTGCTTGAAGTGGCCACCTGTGAAGACCCAGAAGTACCACATGCAAACTGTCGGACGATTTCATTGATTCAAAGAACGGATCGAGAAATAGGACTTGGATTCTCGAACGCTGGCCGGCCGAGATGGTGTCCCTAATTTCATTCTCAACTCGAGTTCAGGATATCCGGCAAAGGATATTCACCATAACCTACCACACAACGGTAACAGCTGGGGGAGCTCCCCCATCTAGCTGGCTATCTGGAGGGGGAGGGGAATTTGGTACTGCCATGCTCTAGTTAGAGTGCATGCAGAATGATTAAAACAAACAAACAAACGATAACAGCTGTGCGTGATCAAAAGAGTGAGCATTTGCAAGTTTCGAACCCGAGTGTACCTAGCGCTTACACCACTGTGCTCCTAATCAACCCTGGTTACGAACCCACGCCAGGCGTTTGCAGCACGTGGTGTTTATTGCACAAGCTACGATCTGCGTTTATTCACTATAGGATATTTTAGAATCATCACTTCCCAGAAGGTGTGTAAACAGTAGCACTCTGTGCCTGTTAGTCAGGATTCCAAAGGCAAACATATGCCTACCCTCAATTCGATCAAGTTCGCTACACTGTTGAGGGTGAGAATCGCAGGAGCCATGTAGCTCTGTTTCAAATTCAGTGCACCCAGTACTAACGTCGTCACCATGCCAACATGGGATTCCAGTTACCTAATCCTGTAGGTTCATTAGCACCCCATCACCATTTCGATTGACATCGGGTTGTACACTTACATACTGCAAGTGTATCAGCATCTAGCTTTGCTCCTATGTATACAGCCGTAACCGCGCCAATAGTCATTAGGATCAACCACTTACGCACTGCGATTTTAGAGATGTACATTAGCAAATAGTTCATAGTTGCACTTACACACTATAAGTTGGAAGATATCAATGCTGGTTAGCACTCTGCTGACACATCGTCGCTAGTAATCTTCGGGGCTGTCCACTTACCCACTACAAAGATAGACGTTAACACTCAGTTACAACATTACTATCGCCACGCCAATAGGCATCAGGGTCCACTTACATACTGAAATTTCGAACGAACATGCGTCAGCAATTTACTACCACTTTACCGTCATGGTCATTGGGTCGTCCACTTACGTGCTGCGAGCTTCAGTCAGCACCCTGCTACATCACCGTTACCATGCCAATGGTAATAGCGGTCTTGCACTTACATCTTGCAGGTCCCAACGGGCATACATGTCAGTACTTTACTCCCGCATCACCGTCACCACAGCAAAACTAATCGTGATCCACTTACATACTGTAAGTTGGATTATTCACGTTAGCACTACACCATCATCAAAGGATCATTTAGAGTCTTCCACTTACTTGCTGAAAATCCGAGGGTATGCATCAGCACTCTGCTCTCACGTCGCAGTCACCATATCGATGATAATCGGGGAAGTCTGCTTACATCCTGATACTACAAGATCGATGATGTTAATCAACACTTTGCTCACGCAGCTCGCCAATAGTCGTAGGGATGCACTTACACACTGCAAAACGTTAGTACTCCACTCAGTAGTCATCGGGATTATCCACTTACGCTCGGCTGGAAATTCGAATTATGTGCGTTAGCACTCCATTACCACTATAGTACCGTAGTCATTGGGGTCATCCACATACAGGCTACCAGTTCGAGCGTGTCAGCGCCATCCTCCCATATTACCGTCACCAGGTTAATGATCATCGGGGCTATCCACTTACAGGCTTCGGGTGTGAAGATATGGTCAGCACAGTGCTCCCATATCACCGCCATCAGGCCTATAGTCATCGAGATTGTGCACTTACACACTTCATGTTCGAAGATGCACGTCAGCCCCCTTCCCTGCTCCTACATCACCCTGCTCCCAAGCCACTGGCACCATGCTAGTGGCCATTAGATCAACTTACATTTACTATCTATAAGTTTGTGTTAGTTTTGCTACCTCATCACCACGCTAGTACCATCATGACTGCCTGCAAGTCAGAAATGCAGGTATCAGCACATATCTCTGCCACCTCGCTAGTAATCGCCAGGCCTGCTGGGTAGGTCACTTACACACTGCAAGTTTAAAGGTTGGGTTAGCAAATGGTCCTCACTACCCAGTTAAAACGTTATCGGAATCAGGCACATACACACTATGGGAATAAAATCGACGTTCGATAGCTGTAACCAAGTCAAACAAATTCAATAGTAAAGTAATAGAGTATCAAACCTTGAATCGAATGTTGTGTTGCCGTGTTGGTTTCTGGCTCGCTTTGCATAGGCTTCCCGGCACCTGGAAGATCACCTGCTCTAATATTTGCTCGTTGTAGTCTGTTGGCTAGCACTAGTGATACTAGACCACTGACAGACTAGGGCTAGAGGGATTTTTGGGTTTTCATTCGAAAAATGAGCGCAAAACACAAGTCAGGGATGTACTCTACGTCGGGTGCGACTATCACCACGATCATACGTGGTCCTTGTTCACCCGCTTTCTCGGTGTCTAAACACCTCAATATACTTGCAGCGTATTCTAGATCACTGAGGCAAACACAAGGGTTGGAATTGTGATTGCTTAGAAGAAGTTTAGCTTGGAAGCGACGCTACACATAGAGTATATAGTTTGGAAATATAATACTCTTGATTTCTTGATTGTATTTTATCTTGATTCGATGGGAGCGTGGTATTTCAATATAGTGCATGAAGAATTTTATTTTCGGAACATACTCCGAGACTAGACTGATAACATCCCTTTCTCAGCCAAGCTTACTCTAGTATTAGACCGCTTCCAGCGTCTCAAGTAGCCTATCTAGTGCCGTATGGCAGTGATGAGAATGGTGGGGGAATGTTAACTGTTATAACGAACGAAGCAAAATCGAGGATGGCCTACGATGAGATGAGAGATGGAGAGATGTGTTAGATTAGATCAAAAGAAGAGTGATGGAGGGCGTCTTAGCAACTCTGTCCTTGTTGTCACCATCATTAAAGCACTTCAAGTATTGTCCACCAGAGTTTCAGAGTTTATAAGACCAAAGCACAATTCAATCTTGTATTTGCGCCGAAGATCCGAGAGCGTTATACTGTATCCATGTGATCGTGCGTGGCCCACCCTGGGCGGCTCAACGGAGGTAATAATGGCGACATCGGGGTCTACTTGCCCGTATACACCGACCCAAATTATTCCCCCCATGTCGTTTGCACTGGTGATTGGGATAGTAGGTTCCTAGCTTCGGCGGTTAAGGCTTTTGTTCGGGAGTGCAAGCATTATGGAGGGGAGATTAAGAGCGGTATAAAGCTAGATTGTGGGGTATAGTACTCGACGGATGTTTAAGTTACCGGAGATTAAAAAACCTAACCCTGGCCAGGTTTTGCCAAGAGTCAAATGCACCAACGCTAATCATTACAAGTCGTTTTAAGGCTGGGTTAGGGTGTTTTGATCTCCAGAAACTAAAAAATTCGTTGAGTAGCGCAGTACGACGGGACAGCTGCAAGTACACAAAGTCCATCAGCGCTGGGTAGGAAATCCCGGGCAATTGCTCTAGAAACCATGTTTTGCATTCAGAAAGTACTGGTTAATATGTAGCTTGTTCAAGTATCTTTTTTCGGAGCGAAGTTCAGTACCTAGTACAGAGAAAGAGTTTTACGTCAAAAAAGAAATAAGAGACCAGTACCTCTGCTGGATTTCCCGCGAAAGGCTATGATTTCTACATCCCAAATCATTTTCCCTACACCGAGTATGTACTCATACGTTTGCATATGTTTGCCTGCAAAAGACCTGCGTTAGTGTATTCAACTTTTAGGGAAACTCCTGATGAGATGCTATTCGAGCGGAATACAGGGCAACCCAACAAAACCTTAGTGTCGCCCCAGAGCAGCTCTAGGGTATATCGGAGAGTATTACAGAATAGAGTTGATGAGACTTATGGTATGAGAATAGAGGATCATCTCCATCACCACTACAATTTCTATCTATTGTTCGACTCTCAGGCCTGAAGACAACCATGTTTCCCAACTAAATCTATAGTTTTCATCATTCATGCAGCTCGTACATGTACCTAGCTTCAAGTGAGAGCTTCAGGTGATTAAGCTCGCTTGAGCGGTAAGGGATTTGTTGAAATAGATAAATAGGTAATTACGTAGACACTAATCATAACTACGTGTACTTAAGTACATACCTAACACATCCTGCTACACTACAAATCACCAGTCAAGTCAGGGTAGTGCGGTATTTACTGTTAGTTCACCACGCGTTGTGCTTGGTTCCTAAGCCGCACCTTAATGCAACTTCCTGCAATTATCGCTCGCTGGAGAAGTAAGCTCCATATTGTGACAAACAAATGTCCGTTGAGAACAAGCTTTAAAAGTGGGGAAAAACTTCCGGGGGGCCGCTTGTCTCGAGCCCAGACAGAAAATGGGGGTTCGATGTGAATACTTAGGTAGTAGTGTGAGATTGTTTTGGGCTTAGTGCAGTGACGTATTCAACGGTCAAGAAAACGCCACCATTTTCGAGAGATTTTAAGTGACAGGGGTAGCGGCTAGGCACAAGACAAGGGGGCAACTGGAAAAAAAGAAGAAACCTGTTAGTAGAAAAAGTGCAACAGGTTTCGAACACGTATGTAGTTAGCGTTTACGGCGCATTATATCTGTAGCAAACAGTGTTTACCGCACCATGCCTGACCTTACCTATAACTACCGCGGGTTTCGAACTTGCGTCTAGCGTTTACAGCACCTAGTATTTATTGCACCATGCCTGCAAGCTACCGATCTGCTCTCGTTCATTGTGAATATTCTGGGGTCTTAAAAGCTCAGGAGGGTTTATCTCCTTCTCAATAGGGCACTTCGGGCCGTGAGTAGCCACTCATTTATTGGAACGACTTATACCACTGGTTATCACAGCGCAATAATTGAGACATTAGTATCGGTTCAATAATTCCGTGAATTTTGAAGTGGATTCCAGTTGTCGTCATGTATCTGTAGTTCATGTCATTTGTTTCATGAATCTCTCGAATGAAGATTGCTGGGCAAGAGGTAATCTTTGGCCACCCTTGGGACGTCTCCTATCATCACTATTTGAAGGACAATCTTAGCGCAAGCCAGGCTTGGTTGAGGTAAAGCGTAGATAGCTTGACAGCTTAGGAATACTGTGTTCGCCACAGTCATAAAATTTGCATGCCAAAGTCAATGTGTCTGGAACGACTGCTTCTTGGCAACTGTATGGGAATGGCTTCCTTCCTCACTTGGTAAGTATTCTGGGTTATTGGTTGAATGTTAATGGATTAGGGTAGTCTTATTTTTTCCGGTGAGGTGGATTTATTGACGATAGGCCGGGGTTGCAGGAGAGGTAGATGAAGAGGTGAAGAGACAATCGATATCTAGATGGAGGGAACTCCGGAAGAAGTGATGGATATGCAATTGTGGACGAGAAGGAGGCTAGTTGTGGGCTTCTTCTCAGACTATTTCTCTTCGCTCAGAAGCTTGCTCGGTAATACCTGTACGGAGGCAGATTGGGGAGGTTTGGCTTGTTTCGAGGCTCATCTAGCACGTATTGGGAATTCCAAGGTACAATAAAAGCGACTAGTGGTAGAGTACGGTTTTCGTAGTTAAGGTTAGACTTAACCAGCGCTACACAGCTGTCCTCACTATGTTATATATCCATGAACTCATCAAATTGCAAATTACAACACAGCATACCATTTCATACATGTCGCGATCATATCCACCCCCGTTCCTCCTCGTGAAGTAGAAAGAGCCAAGTATTTCCTCTCTTGCTGTACCCAGTCACTCCCATGTCCCGGCCTACTAAACTTGACTGGGAACTCATACGAAAGCAGGAACCAAACTAACGAATTCAGCCCGACTGAGCGAAAGCTGTGACCGTATGCGAAAGGGGGCTTACCGGATGCCGCCAAAGAAAAACTTTAATGGCCTCCTTATTCCATAACTGTTACAATCCCATGATAGTTTGAACTCCACACTATCTCCCTCTTCGACGCTGAAGTACTCGCTACCTTCAAGTATCTGCCAATAAGTTACTTCATTACTTAAAGGTACTACACTTGCACTGATTTCCGTGGAACACGCTCCAGATGCCGCCAGGATTCCTTTCTGACTTGCAGCCGTGGATTTGACAAACGTGGATAATCTAAGTATCACATTTCCGTTTTCTTCCGTTCGCCTAGATACTTTGCGTTTTGAGTCGGTTTTGTTTGCGCTTCCTTTGACCATCATGAAGAGCATGACCGCTAACCAGCGTCCTGGTTTAATGAGCTCTGAACAACTGACTGGCAGAGCTGGGAATGAATGGCGCCTGATGAGCCGATTATCTCCATCGTTATTGACAGGAGGGGGTGATTGACTGAAAACTAAAGATTGAAATCCTATTGGCGCAATGGTAGAGTCGGTGACTTTAAGCTCGCGTGTCAGAATAATCTCATGGTCACAATCTCGTGACCATAAACTTTCCGGTGGTATATCAATTGCATTATTGTTAGCTTCAGCAGCTTGGACTGTTTTTAGAATGTCCGGAAAATTTAGGGAGCCAGCCAATGTATGGATATCGTCAGGTCTGCTGAATGTTCTTCGTTCGCCGCCAGTCATTCCACTGTGGGGCCCGCTTATCGACCGTAACTTTGAAACGCAGGCTCGGAGCAGGTTTTCTGTATTCTTCTGTTTCAAATACCGTTTGGTAGCATCCGCAAGCGCGTCCATTTTGTTGTACTCAAACAGTTTTATGTCTGCGCCTTCCTGGACGTTAAACCGGTGGTGAATATCCGTCTCGCTGAATTTTGACTCGGCAAATTGATTTATGTATTCGCTAGATGTAGCTAGAGCCGAAACCACCAAACCAGTGTCGACCTGGGCTGCCAGTCGTCCAAGGAGTGGTACTCCAAACAGATTGGCCCGAGCCGTACCTTCGGCCGCTAGCCTTCTGCCCGGTTGAACTCCTGTGCCTATACTGACGATGCATCCAATTTCGCTATCTTTATAGAACTTCTCGGCTTCGTCTATCAGATGAATAATTGGGTTGTTGTGACCAAGCCCGCCATCCCTATGAAGTCAGTACTTTTCATTCGCACGGATTTCACCATCTTGCCGAACTTACACGAAGTTTTTAACACCGATTCTTGGAGAGAAGATTGGCTGTGCCTTGAAGAATGTCGGAGCTGCAGATGTCGCCCTCGCTGCTTCCAGTATCTTAACTGACTCAAAAGGGTCGTTGGGTACCACATAAGACCGTAGTAAAGTGGCACCCTCTGGTCGATCGGCCTTGTCCTTGTCTACGGCAACAACAAATCTATGACCCGGGTTATAAATGACATAGAACGAATGATGGGAAATTCATCAAGCCTTACGTCGGGCAGAACGTATGGTTCGAACGTAAAGGAGCTGGCCGTAGTGTATCAACATGCCTATGAACGAGATTGTCTTGGAAGCTGAGACATTGCTTAATGACCTGTTCAAGCACTCGCTCCAAGTTGCTTGAGCTAAACATGGTTCCTTTGTTCAGATTTTTTGACTTTCCGAAAACTTCCGATCCAATCCGCAGGTACAGATTAATGCACTCGTCAACACTCATCCCGAGACGTCCGAGAAGGATAGCAATAAGTCTGTAGTATTGGTTACACTTTATTGCAATATCGAAACCTACTAGACAAGTAGAGCACTTACCCGCCGGTGGATGTACCGGCCATCATGTCAAAGTATTCGCAAGGCAATGTTCGTTCCGGTATAATGCCTTCATTTTCGAGTTGAAGCATGAGTTCCTTTAAAATAATTAGCGAGGACAAGCCTCGCACTCCTCCACCGTCTTTCGCAAACTTAGCAAAATTATCGCAACTTCTTAATTAGAAAGAGGAACTACCAAGCGATAAAAGGCGTCGCTTCAATCGGAGCCCTTGGGCAAGAGGCACCGTAATTATCCCCTGCAAGTGAAATGACTACGTGCACTATTAGCGTCTTGTAAAGCATGCCACCGATCCTACCGTTCTTGCTCACCACCAAAGCATTTAACTGGGTTACAGCATCCGCCATAATTGGCCTTTCCTCTGGGGCGCTAGACATCATACGATGTGCTAAGTCCAAAATGCTGGAAATAGTGATATTCTTCCCCCGCCACGTGTAATATAGCGGGCTAGAAGGATCTCGCTGCTCCATAAGCGCTCGCCGCTTTATCTCCTCGATACAGGTGACCATCCCACTATGGAAGAGTGGAATACGTGTAGAACCGAACATTAGGAATAGAATAAGGCCAATTAACAAAACTGCTTCCTTCTCTACAGCTGTGGAATCTCCTCTGACTTCCTGCAGTGTGCTTTCTTGGGCGCGTTTATCCAACGCATAATCGTCGAGCAGACATGCACCATCGGCACCAACTAGTATTGTACATGGGCGGAGCCAAAGATACGGATGGTGGCCATGAGTGTTAAGTGTTTGAAGTGCTGAACAAAGAGTAGCCAAATGAACAAGCGAGGAGGCACATCCATTACCGCACGTATTGGACATTCCATTCCAAAGAGGACCTCTGAGGTGCTCGACTACTACGACACTTGTTCCTGGGTAGTTAAATTTCGCATAGTGCTGAATAAGTGCTGGATGTTCGGAAGTCAATAATTGGCGAATGGTTCGGTCTGAAAAGACATTGGGATGCGGTGACACAAGTACCGAAACCACTCGATCCTTGTCATCTGGACCAGGAATATCATGAAAGCCAGGCAGCAAACGACCCGTCCACAATTCTGAGTACTCCAGAGTCTGCGGTTTTTCTCCTAACTCAAGCGGAACTAGGTAGCCCTCATCCACGTTTAATTCTTGTTGGTGCTTGATCGTCGGGGTGAAAAATCGTCGCCATTGCCTACGAAATGTGCCATGCAGAATTATACCTACACCCTCGAATTTCTCCACGGGGAATTTGGTATCCGCCCAGTAATCATCGCCGTAATCTTTCTTGAGGAAAAGAGGAAGCTGCTTCATATTACCTGTCGTGAGAAGGAGGCCGAGGATGAGAGGAAATCGTTGTAGCACCATAGAAGGCTGTATTGAGGACTTGTCTGGATGCGTAGCTTCTTCAATCCCTCCGAGAAGGGTTTCAATATGCGGCTCCAGACATGCCAAAACTTTCTCCTTGGGGTAGTAAAAGACGTCGCAATGACGGACTAGGCCGTTGCGGTAGGAGAAGGCCCTGTAAGACTGCTTAGATTTCTCAATTGCATCACTAACAACCAACGGCACCACAGTAGGTATAATATATTTCAGCTTGCTCAGTTGCATAATCCAGTGGGAGGTAAGTATCGCGTGGAATTTAGTGAATAAGAACTCGCTTGACGTTTCGAGATGGTAAATTCCTGAGTAGTGAGATGAAGCGGAGAAGCCTTGGGTCAGGTTGGGGTACGTACAAACACAAGGCTGCAATCTTATGGATATGTTATCTGACTTACTGCATGCAGGTTTCATTTCAGACGAATCACAACGCAAAGCCAGCACCTCAGACTATCACCTTCCACAAATACTAAATCCTGCATTTCACACATACTCCATTCATACGTCGAACGAAAGTAAACACGAACAAAGTTGGCGATCTTCGCCTTATGCATCCAAACAGACCTTGAGGGTATGCGTATGCATACTCCTTTTTAATTTCCAGGAATAAGGTGCGGGGTATAGGCATCTAGAGCCTTATTTATAGCTTCCGCCATGGCTGCCTATCCGTAATGATTGCCCTCTAGTGACTGCTGGAGAGAACGTTTTTGCATGGTCCATTTCCACCATGCTATTGTAAACACTCGTAGCCACTAGTCAGTGACACGGTGACCGAATCCCCTTGCATTCGAACGATGCTCCAAACGACATGTGAGAAATAAGTAGCGGTGGGTGACGGGCTAGATATTATATGTATCAGGCTAGCGCGACTTGAGATTTTATCGTAGACCCATGTTTGTTATCGGAGATTAGTCGCGTGCACTGAAAACGTTTACCATGCCACGGCTTGAGAAGGAAATTGAATAGTTGGATAGATCTATCGAGAAGAAAGGCAACCGAAACCAAAGCGCATGAACACTATCTAATCTCATCTAATCTAATTGACGTGATCACTGCATCGCACAAAAGCCATTACGCCCACGTGCACCTGAGTTCCCCGTTCAGTACGGGAAGGCCTTCAGCTGCCGTTTTCGCAGATCTCAGAACGGCTCCCCCAACCAAAATTTTAACCGGGCTAAACACCGGGACCGGGCAATTTGCAGTTATTGAAGTTGTAGATGTTTGCAGATTCGATGAGGTGGTTGGAGCTAAAATATATTGATGATCAGATCATGATGCAGAATTCAGATACACCACACAAATCTATCCCTTGATTTCACTAGATGGTACATACATTGTAGAGCGGGGGAAGACATTGTTTTCGGGGCATGGCCATGTTTCTTGGGCAAAGATTGGCCACGTGAACTCTGAGGTTACAGAAGGAAAGAATAAAAATTCAATTGAATTGTATAGAAGCAGACAAACACATGCTAAGAAGAAGAAATACTGGAAAATAACCAAACGAACTCCAACACTGTCTAATTGCATCTAATCTAGATCACACTATCCCACTCAAATAAAGCCACTACCAAGACCCCGTCGACCCCCTAAAAGTCTTAACCAGACCAAACAGTCGGACCAGGGAATTTGTAGCTTGTGAAGTTGTTGTAGATGTCGACCGTATATCTGCTTAAGGTTTAGCGTACGAATGCGTCTATGCAGAGTGGATAATTTACCCTGGATCAGAGCTTGAAATGTGGCCGGGTATCGAGAACGTTTTGGGGTTTGCAGAACCGCCATTGGTGACGGTAATTTGCTGCCGTCATTTCGTCAATATAGACTCCAGCGAAAGTTGGTAACAGCGGAAGCTTACAGCGCAGGAAACGAAGAATTGAGGGAGAGCGCTGGGATTGTGCAAGGCAATTTGCTCGATTCTCAGCAGGTAACTAGAAGCAGTCAATATCCTCGGATGTCCACCCCGCAGAGCAAAGGAATACATACTTTCCGGAAGGAATTGACTTTGGAATAGTTGCGGAGTATTCAATCGTCATTGGCCAAGTAGCCTGGCCATTCGAGAATGCAGGCCCAACTTCAGCAAACTACATCTGTCAGGACAGAACCTTGCTACTAAGAGAAGCCTCGATTACCTTAACCCAATTTGCGCCGCTACCATCCCAACTGGAGGCGGCCCCCGGCGCCTTCCCGAGGTACCACATAATCGGACCCTGGTGGTATACAGCAATATCTAGCGTGAATTTGACTTGGGCACCCGCAGCTACTGTCACTGTGGCGGTTCCTGATCCGGAGGCTCCGACATTGCAGCGGAGATCGGTGGATGCGAGATCGGTTACCGGGGAGTTCTGGTTGGTGTTCTTCCTGATGTATTGGTATTCGCTTCCTTTCGATCCCATGGTGGTGAGCCAGGCGAATCGGTCTGGTTCTGTTAGACAGCATGGTTGTAAGGGGGAAGAACTGACAGTGTGCCATGGCGACGTTGCTGAAGCTGGTAATGAGTACAGCGAGTGTGATGAATAGCTGCATGATGGTAGAAGTATGAGAATAATCTGCGGTGGTAATGTTGGGCAGAGATGAAGTGTTAGGCATTCGTTTGGATGGACAGGCGCCGTTATATAGCAACCAGCAACCAAGTTCACGGTAATTGTGGCAAAGTGATTGCAATCCACCATTGCTTCTCTGTTAGCCACCCATCGTCAGTATTCGCAAATGGACACTCCGGTCAGGTATGGCCGCACGGGATTCGACCGGGCCGGAAGAGCCGGGAAGACCTGGTGATCCTACAGATACCGGACACCTCTCACATATCGGCGACATCCGTCATCTATTTACTGTACCGGGCAGAAGGGTTTGTACGTCATGCGTCACAAAGGGCAGTCCGGTACCCACAGATATCTTTGAAGAACCACCGGTTTATTTAGGCGTCAGTGGTACTCAGACACTGGAGTATATGCGTGCATTACCGGTAATGGCAAGCACGTGGCGAACCTACAAGCTTCAACCCAGCGGGCCGGGCCGCAGGCTTGGGCAGCGTTGAACACAGGTTGCCGGGTCTGACTAGTAGGTACATACACAAGCCCCGGACGATCGCGAACACTGCCACAGTCGCTTCAGCGGAGCCAGAACAGCATTTCTGACCCAGATACGGATGTAAACATAGCACGTGGAGGTACGTCAATCGATTTCTGATATGCGGGTGAAGCGGGCCGCTTGATTTCACACGTACCGTAGCGATGTAATAGTTTGCGCACGAAGCAACCTGTTACCAGGGATATCGCAATACTTTGGCGCCAGCAGAGTTCATCCAGAACGAAATTAACGGATCGACGGTTCTCAGCCCTACGCTCCAGGACAGACCGGGCCCCTGGTACTGGAACAACCCATTCCGCTACGTGCACCTCAAATGGCCGCGATTACTATAGCCACTCGCCGGTGACTCTTGTCGACCGCTTCATAAAAGCGTGACTTGAGACCGGGCTATATGTTTAGCCGAAGGCACCGGCATCTGTCTGTGCAAGGCTGTGGCGGCATTTCTAACGTCTAGGATGCTTACTGCGGTCTGGGTAGCCGACGTTGACGCGAACCCAACGGTTTAGACATCATGCATCACAGATCTTGACCGCGATCTCACCCACCAATCTCAGCTACCTCTCACCGACAGTACCCTCCACACACCAGGTAACAGCTGCTCCCACAACAATTGCCCTTTAACCACATGCAAAAGCTATCGACACGCTACACCGCTTCACCGCGTATGGTTACGCCCTGTAGCAATGAGGCTCGGACTCGCATGCACTTTCTGAAAAGCATCTCGTGTTTCGGATAGCGTCGGTGCACGCGGCTGCGCTTCTTAGTCAGAATATTAGTACGCATTAACGTTTTATCGATCAGGGTTGATTGCCTTTTATGTGATCGAACCTGTTGTGCATCCTCCAGGATTTCGATTTTTGAACCATTCATACTTACACGGTTACCCAAGCCGAAAAGTGACATTCCAGGTCGGCTCACCGACAAAATATTCAGCCATATTGCTATTTCTATAATCCAGGACACATCGTAGTATGCGATATGCGAGAGCCTGAGGTCCGAGTCTTTTTAAATGAGAAGAAAATGGGAGAAAAGGTTCATCGAGTGAAAGCACTGACCTAGAAATACGCAACGGAGAAGCGTTAATAGTGCTAAATACTACGTATCCGCATTAGTTGTCATTTTAGTTCGGTTGATTCACCAGAACTGTCATTTCACAGCGGTTCATACACAGAATCTGTCATTTTGGGAGGGGCATTCCAACCTCATCTGCCGATACAGTAGTTGTATAAGTATACTAGGCCGAGGAAACCTCTAGCTCTGGAGTGTGGCCTGGGCCCATAGATAACAATTCAGACCAGATAGTCGTATGCTTAAAATCTCCGAAGTATTACCCCTTTCCTTACTCCGTTATCTTACCAAACGAGCCCGTAGCAATCTGGATAGGGGTGGCGAGATATAAGCTACTTGAAAATGCGATATTTTGCTGTTGACATGTCAATACCAGTCTGTCGCCATCAACACCGCACCGTGACGTCGACTTTAACCAGAGTAATGCGTCAGATTCACACAAAAACTGTAAGACCCTAATATTCACGCTATATCAGCAACTTATCGTGCTGTTCTGTCCAGGCTGGAAGAAAACATTACATAGAAATATCTAATATACATGAACAAACGTCAGGCATTACAATTAGGCATTATAATTCACAAGACAAACACCAGACCCACAGCCCCAGCGACAACCCCCACTGCCACCCTTACTGTAACTCCAATCCGACTAGAGGCGCCACCCGTTTCATCCGCATGTTTTACGTAATCCTCCATATCATTCTTCAACGTCTCCTTCGCCGCGCCAGTCACGAACGTCTGCGTCGCCACAAACTTCATAACTTTTTCCGAGTACGCCTCGGCAAACTTATTTACTTTCGTCTGCGGAATGTTGTTATTTGTCGACGTGTCGGTGGGTTTGGCGCCGGGAACGATGGTCTGCGTAGAAAAGAAGTCGTCTTCAATGTCCAACCATGCTGAGGCAAAGTTTGCAATCCCAGGAGTACTGAGGTAGTCGTTTCGGAGTCGACTTGATGCCTCGTCTGCTTCTTTCTGCTCTTCGGGACTAAGCGTGAGCTCGCGTTTGTCTATATTGCTGCTTGAAATGTCAGTGGTTGATGGGCTGTATATTTGGAAAGGGAAGCTGACCTGCATGTGGCGCTGATGGCGAGGAAGGCGATAGAGAGAGTTGATATGATGGTGGTATGCATTGTTTACGGGAATGTTTGGAAAGGCGTATGCGATTTAGAGAGCTACGTAGAGCATGGGGTCCTCGGTAATCGTAATGCGTCAGGTATGAAGAAGAATACAGGATGATATTCAAGTTGTGGCTTGGGGAATGCGGGGCTTCGGAGAACTTATAATCCGGAATATTCAGTCTTCCTCAGGCACAAACACTCGCCAGCCGCAAGGTGTGCAACGGGAAACAAAGTTATCCATAGCTTTCCCAGGATCTATTTGGTGCGCATGGATAAATGCATAAAGTGCATATATATTTCCGAGCGGTAAGTATGTACGAAGTGTGCATTCTGTTGGCTTAGGGATATGTGTGTCACATATAAACATTGTATGATAAGCGGGCGGCAAGGTGCATTGCATATCGATATCTTGGGATCCAACAAATTCGGCTGGGCGTCTAAACTTGGAGCGGCCTCCTGTTGATATTTGGAAATTCCAACGTTAGGGACGACGACGGTGATTGGCTGAAGTTCTAATTTTAGTCTATGCGCCTGGCTAATACTTTCCGGTTGGGTGATCTGACATGCTGCCAAGGAGTGAGTGATGGTGAAGGCTCCATGCGCAATACCGACTGGCCAAGTGCGAGCTCCAGGATTTCTTCCATACCTAAACGAGTTCTTTGAAGATTCCACAAACTGAGGGGCCTACTTTGGCATCAGCTAACAGACGTGCTCTTAGAGCTATCCACCTGTTGGTGTAACGTCACCGACGATCAGTAAGCCTAAGTGCTTTTCTCCACAAGTAACAATAGGAAATAGCGGGAGACATTGTTCAAACACAAAGTCTCACATATTTTCCTTGTCAGCAGTTGGCTTGCAACGTTGGACTCCATCCGCTAGACATCCCTCGACCGGGTGGTGGTTTCTGTCTTTCGGAGATCTAGATCAATTATTATTAAACGGTTTTTATGCAAGATAACCCTGGGGGAGACATATTTTACAGGATAACTCTAATTTTTCGTGCATAATGTGCAGAATAACCCATGGCGGTTGGGTCTTAATTCATGCGTTTTCTGATCTCTCCAACCCGCGCTCCAAGCTTTATGGGGATGCACAGCGGTGCTTGCCGAGCGGGCTGCTGCACAAAACTTGTGTGACGTCACGCGGGGCAGGCCGTTTTCTGAGTTTTGTGTGCGCCAGACGCGTCCACCACTCAGGGTACAATGTAGATGATCTTAGATGGCCTATTGTCCACTATAACGGTTTCAAGTTCGCGGTATATTGAGGGTATGGTAGTTAGCAGAATGAGGGACCCGGAGTATTTTTCATGTTGTGATGACCGAAAGGTTATCCTACATAAAATGAGACTTAACGGTTATCCTGCAAATATGTCTCCCAAGGGGGTTCTCCTGAATAAAATCCGATTATTAAAAGAGAAGAGACCCATGGACGAGTCAAAAGAGTACCTAAATCTACCCAGTCTATTAATTTTCCGAAGGAACAGCGTGGATACATCTCTCGATTAAGTAAGTCATCTCCAGCTGGGTAGGCATTTCTGGAAAGACGGCTCACGAAGAAAGTAGGTCTTCGTGGCCTGGTGACTTAGATATCTAGTTCGTATCGCTAGCGCTGAGTGGATACTACGGATCTGTTTGAACTTTATCTCTACATCATTTGGTGAGATAGATATATGGACTTGATGCTGGGTTAAGTTTGGTTATATTGGAGTAGGTCGGTCACTTCTCTTTCGAGAGGTAAAAGCTGAAACATTGTAGTGTTCGAACTAGAATGGTGTTGATGTAATTGGATTTAAGTCGAATTCTTAAAGCCACAGAAAAGGTCTGGGAATTTGCAGACCAGTCATCCTTCGTCACCGGTTCGCATGCAGAATAGGTAGAAGTGGAGTCTCGCTAGGCTTTTTCTCGCTAGTGGGCTGCGCAAAGCCGTACTCATCCAAGCTGTTTGACAGACTAAAGTCTCTCATTGCACTTGGCTTACCAGCTACGGTCATAGAATCGTGAAAATAAGGCTTCCCGTCCGCTCAGCCATATTCAAGCACGATATCGCCAGGTTAGTACTGCAGTGGGTGACCATGCGGGAATCCCTGGTACTGTAGTTTCATTTTTTAGGTTTTATTATACTGTACCGGCAACTGTGGTTCGGACGTCAGCAGTCAGCACGGGGTATCTGTCCAACTGTTTTTATGCCTCTGTCAGCGTCAGCAGGCCAGCGTCCAAGTAGTCAAAGCTATCAGCACCCTCAAGTTTAATTCTATAGTATACATTCAAAACAGATCCATATTACAGGGTATTTCCCCCTCGGACCACCCTTGCCTCACCCATTCTTCCTACACTTCTTATAACACGCCACGAATTGAGAACTTCCTCTACGCATCGCCATAATTACCATAACCCTGTCCATCTCCTCCGCAGCCGTCAGCACTGGCTGTCCAAAACGAAATTACTTGTCAGCAACAGACAGTGTCTGAACGTCAGTGGCCGGTACAGTAGCTCCCACCATTGGCCATTCGACAACGGATATTCATTCGATCTCAAGTTTTTGACGAACTCATCCTACAGCCGAATGTTGAACTTTGGGAAAAGCATTCAACTTTTAGTTATTGGATGCTGTTTGGCAGACCTTTCATGAGTAACTTTTTTGTAGCAATTATACCTGCAAAGTACAACTTTGAAAATATACCTTCCTACCTGTTTTTGTACACTCCGATTAATATTTTTAACTGCTGCCAGGATTTAAAAAATACTTTATCGAAGCATCACATTCCCGGCTAGAGTTTTTAGCCCCAACTCGAGATTGAGCCAAAGTCGAGATTCGACAGGAAAAGATTGCTGACCTTTGATACCCTCTTGTTGCCTCTCGAAATCTGATCGGTGGTCTCGAGTTGGGACCAAAGACTTTAATATACTGCAAAAAATAGTTCATATGTACCTTTTTTTCCCGAAGCTCTCCAACGCAATCTAAAAGTATCGGAATTAAATGTGTTGTTTCTTTGGCCCTTCTCTTATCATGAGTAGTATTCATGTCGCATTCGAATGTTTGTTGTATACGTAATAAGGAATGTATTATCGATTTAGGTAGCAAAATGTCGTATTAAGTATCACAGTAGTATTGTCTTTACATGGTAGTAATCCAGCACATGAACGGCACGAAGGACAAGGAATTTTTCGTTACAGTACAGTTATAGCAATCTAGCTATATATGCAAGTATAAAAGTCGAGAAATCAGTCGCCAAACCGTTTGATCACCCTACTCCGCCTCCTCCGGCCAAAGGTCAAACCCGAAGGTGTCCTTCATATTCACAAATCTGCAGTGTCTACCCTTCGCAACTTCGTTTACAGCCTGATAGTCTTTATCGTTTAACTCATAGTCCTCAAAATTGCTCTTGATCCTGCTAGGAGTTGCGCTCTTGGGCAATACGGGGTATCCTCTCTTGATTCCCCAGGCAATCAGCGTCTGCGCCAGCGTATGTCCGCTCCGTTCGGCAACCTCGTTCAATGTTTTGTTCTCCGAAACCTTTTCCCCAGTGCGAGGAACCTGATTCTGGGACCCAAGAGGCGAGTATGCGACAAGGAGGATATTCTTTGACGTGGCGAAATCAAGAAGCTCTTGGTTCGGAAGGAACGGATGGATCTCGACCTGGTTCACGGCAGGTGGAACCGACGCAAACGACAAAAGTTGCTGGAGGCGGGGAATTGTGAAGTTACTGACACCAATTGCACGAGCTTTCCCGCTACAATACAGAGCTTCCATAGCGCGCCAGGTAGGTTCAGGGTTCTCGGTAAGGCCGTGCTTGATTACATACTGATGAAAGAGGTCAGTAGGTGCATTAAGGCGTATGCTTCCGAGTGAGCTATACTTTTCCATCGGGCCCGATCTTGGGTTGGTAGTCGGCTGTCCGTTCGGTAGCAATGTGCCAGTGCACCAAGAAGAGGTCAACATAATCGAGCTTGAGCTTTCGGAGGGAGTCATTCAACGACCATTCCACTTCGCGTATCAGCACGTTGAGGAACGCAGAGCTCAAGTTCGCTCATAGTCACAGCGATACGTACCCTCATCCGGTTCATGGAGGTGGTTCCATACTTTAGTACAGATGAAGAGATCCTCCCGCTTCACCTTTCCGCCCTGCTCCTTCAGGAAATCCACGATGGCATCGCCAATCTCTTCTTCGTTCTGATAAAACCACGCACAATCTAGATGCCTAGCCTCAATGTCAGAGTTCTGTTCCGGCTTTGTGTGCAAAATTGTACCGCCGAACTCACCGGTAGCCAGCCTCCAAAGCTGTTTTCGCAGATTTGTAGGATTCTCCAGTTGCACCTTCGTTCGCAAATGTCCCAAAGCCGACGGCAGGTATAGTTGCTCCTGTGTTGAGCTTGAATGTTCGACCTAAAGACATAATGAACTATTATGTAGAGGAGATAGGGGTGAAGTATTTCGTGTGAGTGAGCGGTGTGTATGTCGGTGATTCCTCCCATCCTTTCTCTTCTAACTCCACCCCCTCATTTTTACTTTTCGAAGCATAATTTTTTCGACTCCTTGGCTCAACATGACTATGCTACATCCTCTTGCAGATCCTCTTGGATTGTTGACCCTGCGTTATCATGACGTATAGCTGCGAATTAGTTTAGTGTGAAATCTCAACAGAGCGTCTTGGAATTAAATGAATATGCGTATCAGCAGAAACCATAGCTCCTTTCATGATTTGGAGCTGTATTTACTCTAGGTAGTTGTGTGGAAGGATTGAGTACTGAGTAGATTTAATGTTTGGATAAGCGGAAGAGATGGAGATCAATAGTTCAGTGAAGAATCCCAGAGAAACTTCGCGTCGGATTGGAAACTGTAGGCGACGGGACAAAGTTATTCGGCTGGATTGAGGCATTTGAAGGTTAGATTTTCATATCGGCTTGTCTAAGGACGAAAAAACTCTAACACACTTGAAGAAGGAGGTCCGACAAGAGTGTAGATAAAAGGTTGTCCTATGTACCTCGGACTCGGGACAAGGGAACACATCATAGCCCTGTCTTGCTGCAGGGCATTTCACTGCCGATCTCCTGTACCACTCACCCAAACCCGAAGCAGTGATAGTGCAACCCGCGAAGGTGGGATGGAATGCAGGTGTTCTCTATAGGGCGGGATATGACGCAAAGCGTGGAAGAGAATTTTGCGCTACGGGCCGTAGGGATCGACGGGGTCATCTTGCACACCCGGTCCCGTACTTTTCCTCATCCGTTTTGACAACATGTTTGCGCTATCAGCCTTGGCGTAAGAAGTACTATTCGGCAACTTAGCCGATGGATAATATCACCGCTGTTGTTGGTAGACTCCCGAAATGGCGGTCCCGATGGAATACCAAGCACTTTCGAAGCTTTCGTTTTCTAGCAAGCGCGATGGTCATCCATAAACAAAGTTTTCGCGCTGCTTTGTTGGAGCGGAAACCCTTCAACATATTACCAGGACCTGAAACTATCGTGGAAGCCATTCGGAACTGTCAATCTACGCGTTCTTTCATCCCTGTTCCAACCTATTAAACGTGGCTAAATCGAATGAGATGTTAGAAGGGAGAGTCTCGTTGGAGGTGCCCTCTCTGAACTGTATTTCTTAGTACATTCTCAACATATAGCAAGGTTTAAATACAAAGTTCAAGTGCAGTTGCCCACAGAATTTACTGTAACCTACCAAAGGTTGTCACAGCCGATGTTTCAGAGGATAGGTCAATAGTGATGGAATGTTGCTGACTCTGAACTGCATGCAGCACTAGTCTTGCGACTTGCTGACAAAGTCCCAGTATCGCTAACTGGCTTGTGCGTCTCTGGTCAAGTGGAGTCGACTGGTGGGGATGACCTCATAAAGTTGTACTTTACAGACTTAGGCGTCGAAAGATACGGTGTCGTTGCAAGGTTGTCTCTGGGAGGCCAATAGAAACGTATATATGTGCCTCCCCCCGCCATAAATGGATGTAACTCAACTCCGCACTGAATCTTGAACTCTCACAAGTTATTCTTTCTCACTTCTCCACTTCACAGTAACTTTTCCCGCTCAGCTGGACTTGAAGCAAGCTACGATAAGTATCCCATGATGTCACTTTCCTCCGACATTAACCGTACGGATTCTGTCTCTCCCGGTACAGCCGTGGATACCAATGGTGTCAATGGGTCATCTACCTCGAAAGTGTGAGTTTCCCTCTCAGTGTCTCAAAAGTGATGCTAACGCAAACATAGGCCAAGGAACACTCTTGCAGTCCCTAGAAACGGCGTGGACTCTCCCCCACGCACGATCGAGATACCAGCCACTCGCTCTGCGATATCGGAGGCGGAGCGTCTGATGCATCATCTCAGTGTTGCGCCATCTCAGAGGTCACGCAGAGCGTCTCGAAATTCCTACGGCGCATCACTTCCCATCCCCCGCTTGAAGCGGCAGTCACACCTCCGTCCTGGAATGCCTGAGACAATACCTTCCTTCGATCTTCTTGCGGCGAAAGTCCAAGATGTGGCTCCAGAGAAAGTAACTTCTGCGAAGAACATGGCATTTGCATTCGATATCGATGGTGTGCTAGTTCATGGTGACCGCTTGATTCCTGAGGGGAAGAAAGCGCTGGAAATTCTGAACGGCGATAATGAATTGGGTATCAAGGTAAGCAGCAATGCCTCCTTCACATTTCGTTCCATAATCTGACGATATTTGAACTAGATCCCTCATATTTTTCTTACTAACGGCTCCGGCAAGCCTGAAGCAGAGCGCTGTGCGCAGCTATCGGCGATTCTTGGGTCTCCTGTCTCTACGAAGCAATTCATTCAGTCACATACGCCCATGTCCGCTCTGGCCGAATACTACAACACCGTTCTGGTTGTCGGTGGCGAGGGTTTCCGCTGCAGAGAAATAGCCGAGCTTTACGGTTTCAAGGACGTTGTTGTTCCCAACGACATTGTCGCCTGGGATGAGACCATTGCTCCATACCGCACTTTTGGACCTTGGGAGCGCGCCTCCGCTAGGCCAAGAGACTTCCATAACTGCAACATCGAAGCTATCCTTGTTTTCAGTGATAGTAGGGATTATGCTACCGACTACCAAATCATTATGGATCTGCTGAGATCCGAGAATGGACGCCTCGGGACAATCGCAAAAAATCCTATCTCGCAAAGAATCCCAATCTATTTCTCACAAGGTAGGCCGTTTTCTATACCCCCACCGTTGTTAATCTTCATTAGCACACCGCTCACATTCAATAGGCGATCTCCTGTGTCCTACCGAGCACCCCATCCCCCGTATGTCCCAAGGCGCCTTCCGTCTGGGACTCGAAGCCATGTACAAATCTATCACCGGAGTTGAGCTGGAGCGAACCATCTATGGAAAGCCCGAGCGAGCAACCTACACCTACGCCGACGAGGTTCTGTCCTCCTGGATGGAGGAAATCCATGCCGACAAAGTACTACCGCAAAACGTCTACATGATCGGTGACAATCCTCAATCGGATATCATCGGTGGAAACATGTACGGGTGGAATACATGCCTTGTCAAGACCGGGGTCCACACCGGCGATGAAAATGACAAGGAAAATCCTGCTACTATGGGATTGTTTGAGAACGTCCTCGAAGCGGTTATCACTTGCATGAGGAAGGAGCTGGGAGAAAACTTTAAGTTTGAGTTTGATCTTACGGCGAATAATCCGGCGCTTGCGGATGTGGCGATAAGTGCTATCGAGTAGTAGGTCTGTATCTCGTGCGGGTTGGTTTGTCGTGAGACAATGTGACGGACTACAGAAGTACTGGGTCAAGTCTTATTCTTTCGGTTTTTGCTGGGCCGCGTAAATGTTTTGAGCTTGATTTACATAGGGTTTTCTATGTGGTGTTTACATATTCCCTTGAGTTTTAAATTTTCGGGCTTTTCTATTCCGTTCGTTCCATTATGGTTCGGACTGTTCGCGTTGGGTACGTTCCGGTTTAGAGTGGGTTTAGAAATTGTGGGTTTTCTTTGTATCTCCATTGAATTTAGATTGAGCTATAGTCGACTTATTGCGGAGGCATGATTAGTACGCTGGTTGCCAGCTTATGTGTACTTTTCACACCAAGATATGGGTACATCCAGGTTAAGCTGTAGGTACTGCAGGTCAAGTGGGGAGATACACATCTCGAGTACAATTTCCAATGGGCAATCCATCCGCCGGCATGTGTTCACTCGCTCATTCACCGGTTCGCCACCTGCTTCTGCGGTGTTGCGTCCTGACTTTTAACGGGATTTCATCACGAAATTTCCGGAAAAGATGTTGCCGCGCGTCAGAATAGCTTCACATCATCGTCGTGATCAATTTCACTGTATCCCCGACAAACGCAGCGTCAAGCACTTCATTCTATACGGTCCGGATGAAAACTGAGAAGTTCTCGGAAACTGCTTCCTGGCAACTTTCTGTTACCGGTTGTATCAATCAGTCAAACAACGAACACTCAAGTAGGCGGAAACAATTGTGGGCGTGGATCGACCCTGTCGTACGTTCAGTGGAAATTTTGACTTGTACTTTACCGATAGTTCGCAAGGGCTTGCCGCTTGGGGCTAAGTGACAACTGAGAGTCGTAGATGCTCATCACAGCTGATCAATCTGAATAGCCCAGATACTTATTCGAGAGAGCAGTGAGCATAGATATGTTCCGTCCGGTTGACAAACCCGTCAATTCGCGAACTGTTAAAGAATGGTTCGCAAACATTGCCGGTTCACAAACTTTTTGCCCGGTTCGTGAACTAGAGATATGTTCGCAAACTGGCCATTTTTGGCGAACTCAATACATGTTCCTAGCAAGACGCTTCTCTATATGGGCTCTCCAAGTTGTTCCCAAACCTTGCTGTCGCAAGGAGCTTTGACTGGGGAACGAAAACACCTACCTGTCAAACTTTATCATTCCCCTCACCCCTCACCGTCACCCCTGAATTTTGAGCTTTCTTCCTGTGTTCTTCGGTTCGTGATCTTGGACCTTCCGTTGGTGTAGAACTCCACGACACGAGCGCGGAGCTGAGCGAAGAAGCAGTCGGTTGAGTTACATCTGCATATATACTTAACTAGTCAGTTGTAGTTACAACTTTGAATCAATTCGCCTCATACTTTGAGGAGTTCGCATTTCGACTATCCAGTTTGTAAATTGGCCAGAAGCTCGCCAACGGGCCTAAGTTGGCGAACCGGCGTGGTTCGTCAACCGGACGGAACTGTTAAGCCCATTCGCGGATCCATCCGCGGATAAGACTACAACCACAACTACCATCCATTCAATTAGTCCTTCATCACCATCCCCATCATCACCATAAAATAGAGAGTTTTTTCGTAGTTGAGCCTGTAAATTAGATCACCGCCGCCACCGCTTGTATTTTTATTTTTTATTTTTATTTTAGTATTAAGTTGAGGCTGGTAGTAGGCGATAGGAGATGTACAGAACATGGTGGTGGTGGGTAATGGAGTACCTATTGAAACCAACCTGTTGGCGGATTCTGTGGATGGGATGAGTTGTGAATGGGGCTTAACAGAACATCAGAACATGTACTTACTCATAGAGTATACTCCATCCTGACAAAGCCACTAACCAAAAAGAGCAGCCACCTACTTTTATAATATCTGCCTGATCAGAGTATCTGATCGTATTCACTCAGTATAAGATACAGCCTCCGATTGGGTTCGTGGGCAAAAATTACCGTTTATGGAAATAAATTTGGAATTAAAAATGCCCCAACTTATTTAAATTATCACTTTCGGTATGCATCTTACCAGATTCAAAGAATTGATCTAATTTATGTCCGAATTAATAGATTAGTGAAGCTACCTACCAGTTTTATTCCTGATCCTTCACATGCATAAAAGCTCATCAACACTCATAGATACAAAATCTATGTAGAAAAGGATACTCTACTTTTCAACCGTTGATCTTTGATGTGGCACTGTTAGACAGCCAGTCTCAAGCATGCAACTCAAATTTATAGGTATCTAGTTCCATCATCGTTGAGGGCTAAGACATTGTTTTTCGTCGACTATCTTCTCAGGTTTCCCCAGCCGATCCCGAAATAACTTATTTAATTTTATCACTCAGAATGCAGCGACTTCAGTTCTATGCATATAGAGGCTGAGTGATATTCAATACGAGACGCGGCTTTCATGAGCCTCCATCGTAGGTCGTACAGCGCTTAATGAAAAATGCATAATATCAGTACCAATAAGGTTATCTCTGCGCTGTCACATAGGAGGCTCTGGTTACGTTTGCGTACACGTTGCTATCATTGCAAACGTACCTTCACTTTTGATGTCAAGTCTCGGGAAATCCTCAAAAAAGCGTATCGATATATCCTTTAAAGTCTCAACTCATATCGATCGACTAACCCTCCTAGCGATCGTTAAAAGTTTGCTTCAAGATGTTAGCCGTACTAAGCGATGGCAGCGACGTCAAACTAGATGCGTGGTCGAGTTCGAACGTTCGGCGCTCCCAATCATCTCGATTTATTCAGAAGTTCCGCATCTCTTCGATCATTATCCGAATACCGCTGTATACCCCTAGCAGCTGGTGCCGGTGACGATTTTTCGAATAACCTCCTGGCGGACCTGGCTCCTCTGGTAAGAGAGCCCCTCTAGCAATATTGATGACGACCCGTAATGCCATCTTATACTGACTCCTTGTTGTCACAGCTAAGTTTGTTCGGTGAGCAAGTAGCGAAGCAGTTCCTCAGCCAAAGCATAGGATGGGTGGATTCCGTAATCTTTTCTATGGCGTCACTGGGAATAATTGCGGGGATTGTGTCAGCTATCACGGTGGGAGGACCCTCTTGGCTGAAGGCGGTAATGAGAAGGAACAGGGGTCGTCGAGGTTGAGTTAATGTCATCCACATCCGACGATGGTACTCCTCGCCCCTCAACATGGAAAGGCCTCTGCTAAAGTACAGTTAGTTTGCGAGCTTTGGAATGGTAAAGGGGCTGTCAGAGTTCTCGGGCGGTCGGACGTTCTCGAATTGATTTATTTCAAATCTCCTGACGAAGAGCCTGCAGGTAACAATGCCGAAGAAAGGTTGCTCAGCGTGTCAGGGTGTGGGATATATGATTTTCGCGAAGCTGTGAGGAAAGGGATTTTGAAACGCCCAACTCCGAGACGATCGGACGATGAGTTGGAAAATATTCCGCCCGATTCCTCGCCCAAAATTTCGCTAAATGTGGGCGGACAAAGAATCTCCAATATTGAATGGAAGTTTGGCGCGGCGATCGGGACATTACTTCAGGGCGGTGTTGTTGCGTTTTGCTGGAGTCGCCGTTCTCCTTCCCCGCTGGAGCATGCAATTCAGAAAGCATGACAACTTGACAGTAGCTACATTTGCTTTCCCCATGATGGCTATTGGAACTGTCGCCTTGGTGGTTGGCATGTTTCTGTGTGCCTACATCATCGATGGCAGCACTGTAGAGGAGCGATGGGAAATTACAGATTCCGGGGCAAACTTCGCTTGGCTGCAGAGGGGCGGAAAGGTCAATGACTAGTAGTTCGAGTCCTTTGCTATACACCCTCATGCTGCAAAGATAAGGACCGAATCCAACCTTCGTACGTTTTGGATAAGTGTTTGGGCGAAGGATCCTCGGAGAACATGGTCAATTTTCACGGTTACTTGGGGTAGTAAATGGAGGATACTTCGGAGCTTTCGTCGGATGATTCCCTGGCGCGTCCGACGCCAGATTTATAATTACTCCAGACAGCAGTCATATCAGAGGATTCGCTGGAACATTTGTCGGTGGATTCCTCGGATTAGTCTCACCATTGGCCTCAGAAAAGATACGAAAGAGTGCGAAACATGGCATATCGTTGCTCGGGAATTTGGAAACCTAATTTCACTAGGAAGTCTTGCTATGGAAGTTGTTACCGCTCGGCGCCGACTAGATACTCTGTGCAGGCCTAAGTAGTCTAGAAGGTGGCAAGAAGTAGCCGACTCTGTCGCTGATTCATTAGAAGCCTCCATGAACTTCGTGTTTTCGAGTCCGGATGTCATTCTGACTGACAAGCAGGAGTGGCTATCGCAAGGACAGTTTGAGTGGAAACTAGTGGTCCAAGTTAAGATTGCAGGAAGTGGCTTGTTTGAGAAGATTTCTCTGCGATTAGAAAGACATAAATTAGATAGCGGACAATGAGGTCGTTGGAGGGCTATAAAGAGTGAAGCCGAAGCGGTTATCGGACTATGGATGCTGAGTTTCAAGACTAGTACAAACCTTCGTCAAGTTTCACAGACGAATTCAGAGGAAATGGGTATCATTGGGATGAATGAATTGGATGTTACCCAGAACTTGCTTATATTCGGGACCAATAGCATAGTAGAGAGAACCAACTACGAACGGTGGATACAACAGCAAATATCATATATCAGATTCGACAACAGCAACAAAGCGCTGGCTAATCGCAAATCTTATGATCACATTTTTGGGCTCCCTCTCAATCACCGTTTCGATCCCAAGAGCCATCTTTGAATAGTGTCAGACACAGGCACGCCGTTAGAGAAGATCTGCGGGCAATTCATATTTGCCGAATTTATGTCGACCTTAGCGCGGGAGATAGTTGGATCTATCGGCGGTGATGTGCAGATACGTGCCGGCTCTAAGGACGCGGTAGATTCGTTCGGGTTGCACTGTATGGTTTTGGAGGTTGTTGTTGATGATGTTGTGTAGTCGAAACTTGCCAGCGTCGAGGAAGCTTATTTGTCCATAGCATCGCCACTTGGTCGGTCTAGGAAACTTCCCATCGACACCGGCGATACGAGAATACTGCGAGTCGTAAGCGACGAAGTAAAACTTCTTTTGGTCAATCGGCAATTTGATCAGGCCGAATGGCATATCCTTTGGCTCTTTCACCTCGCGGCAACCTCCGCGACCGTTTACGAACGCCGGTACGACTGGAAAAATGCCAGCGAGGTTTATCTTTGTCTGATACGTGTTTGCGATGATATTCCCCACTGCGGGGAGTATGTCAATAGAGCCAAAGCCAGGATGAACTTATTTGGTGAATTGGTTTGTGCGATACTTCGCGGCCAATCGACTCGAGCGATCACAAAATCTGCGACACACTCCTTGGAGAGTTCACCCGAAGTATTGGTAGTGCCAGATGAGGTCACAAGGGTCTGTCCAGCTATGGCCAGAAGAATGGAGGAAGCTTTTGGAGAATTGAGCACATGGACAGCTGAGTCTTTAGCGGAGTCCAGTTCGTCTCGGAATGAATTGCTTCTAAAGGCTGTAGCAGAAGGAAAGGTTCTAGTTGTTGAAAGTCTGCTTCACGACAGATCCAAAATCGATGTGGAAACTCTCGATGATAGCAATAGGACGCAGCTTATTCATGCGTCCATATCAGGCTATGCAACAATTACTGCATTACTTTGCAGGCAGGTGCAAACGCTAATCACATGGATGTCTATGGACGTACTGCCTTACACTACGGGAGCCTGAAGAATCATGTACCTGTTGTGCAAGTTCTATTGCTTTCCAATTACACCAAACTGAAGACCCAAGACAACAATGGAGATTCACCGGTAGACCTAGCTGTGATAAGCAATTCCGGGGCCACGGTAGTTCTGTTACCATTTTACGGCGCCAATCTCAATAGCGAAGCGAAGCAAAAGTTGCGATTTCAAGCCTTATGTGGATCTGTAGCGGCCCTGGAGATGCGTTATAGCACGACGGATATTGTCAATCCCGAGGAAGGGTCCATACTGCAACAGTTGGTCTGGAGAGGGTCGGTAGAAGCAGTTTCAAGAGTATTAGATATGATAGCTGCCAGGTATGTGAAATACGAGCCTGCGACTGAGCCGCTATCACTGCATGTAGCGGCGATGAATGGATTCCTAGAAATTATGTTCTTGTTGTTCGATAGCGGCATCTTCAAAGTTCAAGACACGGTCACGATGGGATTTACCGCGTTACACTTCGCCGCTCGATACGGACAATATATAACTGTCCAGTTTCTACTCAATTCAGGTGCTGAAGTAGATGCTATCAATAAATTAAGCAAACAGCACTGCACCACGCGGCGGAGAATGGGCACGACTCGGTAGTCCGTCTTCTACTTTACCAGGGTGCAGACAGATGCGAGGGATGGCCCTTTACAGAAGACGGCACTGCACTATGCGGCGGTGAATGGGCACGACTCGGTAGTCCATCTCCTACTTGATCGGGGTGCAGACAGAGATGCGAAGGAAGCATATCCATCGCAGAAGACGGCACTGCACTACGCGGCGGAGAATGGGCACAACTCGGTAGTCCGTCTCCTACTCGACGATGGGGTAGATAGAAACTTCAGAGATGGATTCCGGCGTATAGCGCATGACTACGCTATGATTGCTATGGAAAGAAGGAATCGATTTGGCCTGGACGGCACCGCCAGATGAGGCAATAATGAGGCTGCTAGGAGGAATCCCATCGAGTCCTGAATGGTATGCGAGCCTATCGATTAGTCAAATCAGTATCAGCTAATATTTAACGTAGAGACGTAGAATTGTTCGTTTGTTGGGATATGTTTGGGGGTTGCTGTTCATTAATTCAGGTCCCTATTATGCATTGATTGAGTGAGTAATGTTTTTCAGAAACGTATGTAGTATTTTGCAAAAGTTCAAGTTATAGAAATGCATGAGTGTGTTAAGAGTATTTGCTAGAGAAAGGACTGGCAGTAGATCTAGTAGGCAGGACATACTGGTAGAAGGTAGTATATTTCACCCTTGTGGGGGATACAAACAACAAAAGTGGTATCTAAACAGTCTGGCGTAAAGAGATGCCTTTGTAGTTTGATTATTATGTAAAAGCCACCATGATATCGCGTATCGTGTGTATATAAACAAGTATGTGATGACCTTCCTATGCTAGCCCAACTCTCACGAAATATGGAGTAAATGCAACTCTAAACCTCGCAGTAACTTCCCACCACAAAGTAGTGTAAAATCTCACGACAGCACATAGTGTAAATGCTACGCTCCCCATCGTGGGTATTAAACAACATTAACGCCAAAATGAAACCTAAGGTATTGCGTATCAATGGACCGTGGAGAGAACTTTGAGGGCGAAAAAGAAGCCGGATCTCATTCAACAATTTTTCAAATCAAAGAAAAGGATCTCCTTCCAAGACGAGGGACATGATAGAGTGAGGGAGGGTCGGGGGTATCTTGTGATTTGTACTTGATCACTCTGGGCTTTGTAAGTAATCAATCGTCAATTCAAACGACACATTAACCCCTGAGATGGCTAGTATTCAATTAAGCGTACACAATCTGCACGTCATCATACATTAAAATGCTGGATATTGCGTGTGTGGACTCAATCTTCTGTATCTCTCATAAAACGTCTCTATCATCTCTGCGACGCGCACATTGGAATTTCCTGAAGATGCTAGAAAGAATAAAGTCTGTGTCTTGTACTAAAATCAAGCACGTGTCTGGACTTGTTATAATTTCCGACCAGCCGAATATTGTGGTGGAAGCTTGCCCAACTCTTACAACTAATGTTGTACACGAGACGTGATGGGGTGGGACTGTGTTTTTGACGAGGTATCCCGGTCTCCGGTGTATTCACAAGTGAAGCATAAGAGGGCCCCTTTCTTTAGTCAACCATCTCGACAGAACAGCAGTATCGCTTCTCAGCCACGTTAGCCTAGGTACTCACTGCGACTATTGCTGTGGTGGTGGGTAGGTACACTAAGCTGGCCAAGCCACAGCTGCTTTACTTCAAGATCGGTCTCGTCAAGCATGTGATGTTCGTGGAGAATCTTGTCCCACGCCTTGGAATAAGCACCGCAATACTACTGCTTCCAGTCGGTCCATTCCTCCTGTCGCATGATGGTCTGAATGCGCTCCTTAAGAAGGATAGGGAACTCAAATCGCGTTGCATGGATCGACGCGAGCCGCGTTGGATATCGATATGGCAACCCGAACAACGTGCTCTAAGGACCCCTACACAACAGGGATGGAACAACGTGGCGGACGTATTGGTGGAATGGAAACCTGCTGACCCGACACGTGGAAGTAGCCTACCCCGAGCAGACCCTATCTACCTTGAAGTTGGCTTTCCGAACTCGATCAGAGACCGGAAGTATGATAACAGACTTTGATGGCCATTGGTGGGATACTGGCGGAGAAGGTACATTTGAAAGTGACGCCTCAACGTACCTTTCCGGACGAGCGAGACTGATGGCTGGCGAGCGATCGGCCTGGACTTATCTCATATCTCATCTCGTGTGCAACACTAGTGACAGCACAAAATTCGAAGGGGTGCATCATATGGGGATCAGTAGAACTCGGTCGCTCGTTTGTAGCCGCGGACGATGATTATTTGTGCCATCAAGGTTAATGCGGAGAATATAAGTACTGTACTGGTCACAGTGGTTCAGACGCAGGTGGGTGCTGACAGGTATTTTCTCATCGGACAGTTACTGACGGCATTTGGGTAATCGGACACCGTAATGTAGCTGCAGCGAAGCTTTAGGGCTGTAGGGACACGGAGGAGCAGCAGCCATTATTGACTATTTGAAAAAGCGCAGCTAGAATGAGGGATATGAAAGATAGACCAGCTAGAAGAAGAAATAGTACTCTTGGGCGTTTTAGATAGAACTAATACCATCATGATACCAGTGCTGACAGATCTAACTCATCGAACATTAGTTCCTGTTACTGACAAGTACATATATTTGACCGGACGGACACCCCCTTCTGACTGCTGACGTCCGAACCACTGTAACCAGTACAGTGTATAGTGGATAGGGCAGTGTGATATAAAGCGAGAAGTGACACGCTTAACCTTTAGCGCCATTGTACTTAGTAGGTATGGTTTAGCTAATCAAGCTAAAGGCAATGTGGGGGTTTTACTACTGTTAGCACATCACGGAGCCGAAAGTAAATGCTGTACGTGGGGGCGACCCGTATCGTTACCCCACTCACCCGACATGTGGACTGTGCAGGCTAGCATTTAACTCGCAGTTCTAACAAAGTGCACTTTATAGTACAGGCTCCGATAACTAAATGCTGGATGAATTCCTCTTCGGAAAAGAGTAGAGTTCAAAATTACAGCATAGACGGGTTCGACACTTTGATTATGAAAGCAAAATCGGAAACTATATACTTCCGAAGGCCGGCTGTCGGCGTGTGGTTCTTATTGACGACTCATTCATCCTTAACGAAACAGGCACCTCAAAGCACATGCCAAGATCAGCAGCGTGGCAGGAAAAGCTGCCCACGCAGATTCAGTATATTTTGCAGAGGTGCAGATAAAGCAACTTCGAGGGGGAAGGTAGACATCGCGGTGGAGGTTGTGGAACGTTTGATTGATTATTTGAAGGGAGGAATGGCTAGCGAATCGGGTAAAACGAAGCTCTCCGGATGCCACGTGGTCGGCAATATAAATACTACATCTTACCGGTACACTTAGTCTCCAAATTGCTGATTATTTACGCTGACGGGCTGTATACGGACACAAGCGCTAGCAGCAATCGCAGTTCACTTGCTTATCGTACACTTCAAGCATATTGCTTTTACTCTCGTGTAGAGAAACAAGCTGCTTACCAGGCTTTCTCTTTCTCCTCTTTGACTATTTCGATAGCTGCGGCACGATCCGTGGGGGCTTATAATTGCTTTGTTATGTGAAGATAACACATACGCATCTGTGATTCTTGGTGTAAATTTTTTAACTGAAAATCAACTGTAGTCCAATTGCCATACCACAATTGCCTTTGCTCATGGCTAAACATCATCCACCCAGCCAACCATTGATCGACAATTCAAGTGCATGTCATTACTCAGGCCTTTGCATATCCGACAAGGCGACAGCGTATCATCTGCTAGCCCGGAAACTAATCAAGAACCAGGAGCTTACATATCCTGGACTAGCTCAGCTTTATTGAACTGAGACATACATAAGTCCTTTAAAGCCTAAACTCACGTCCACAAGAAAGCTTCCCTCTTACCATCCCCTCATCACCGCGCAATGGAGCTCCTACGCTATGTCGTGTATCTTTTCCTCACCTACCTCATCAGCACCTACCTCTATAACCTCCTCCGCCACTACCTCACCGCCCTCCAATCCGGCCTGCCAGTGATCGTCCAGCCCTACCAGAGGCTGCACCCGCTAGCCATGTTAACATGCGGCATCAACAAACCCATCATCACACGTCTCCCCTTCGGCCTGTCGCGCTGGAAGTTCCTGCATTTCTTGTACCGCGATTGGGAGTTTCAGACGGGGTTCCAGCAGTTTGCAGAGTATGGAGATGTCTTTATTGAAGTCCGCTCTATTGGACGGTTGCTGTATGTTGCCAATGCGGAGGCTGCAAACCAGATCTTTATGAGGAGGAATGATTTTCCAAAGGATCTTGGGTTCTATAGTACCTCCCCTCCGCTATACACTAGGGTGATGTTCTAGGGCTGATGGAGTGTAGAAATGGTGCAGTTTTTTGGGGAGAATGTGTTGACGGTGAGCATGAGTCATAATTATGAGGTTTTCCCGGTGGCTTATGTTCATGATAGACTGGTGGCGCGACGTGGCGGCATCATAGGAAGATTGCCTCGCCATCGTTTTCGGAACCGGTTTACGCTTCTGTCTGGAGCGAGACAGTCTTGCTAACCCAGACACTTCTGGGACAATGGACTACGGCACAAGAGAAGGGGCCGCTGATATCGAAATCAGGGGTTCCGGGTATCATGTTCTTCCCGGACATGAAATCGATTGCTAGGAATGTTATTTCCAAAGCTGGCTTTGGTGTTTCCCTCCCCATGATATCCTCTGTAACCTCAGAATCCGAAATGGCTGCAAAAACGACCCTCGCAAATCAAAGTGACAAAATTGACGTCACAGACGATGCATACTTCTCTCCCGACTTCACGCCCAAGGGCCACACCCTTCCTTATGGCGAGGCACTCGACCACCTCCTGGAGAAGATCCTCCTCCTCGTTATCGTCCCGCGCGCCATTCTGCATCGCGGCACGGCAGGTATGAAGAAGGCCGCGCAAGCATACGAGGACGTCGGGATATATGTAAAAGAGCTTCTTCAGCGCGAGCGATCGTCGCCTTCAACTAGCAAAGAGCAGAATCTACTAAGTGCGCTCGCAGAAAGCTCAAACGGAGAGGGCGGGTTGTCGGAGTCCGAGACGGTCGGGAATATCTTTATCTTTGCGCTTGGCGGGCTCGAAACAACAGCCAGCGCATTGCAATACGCCACCCTCCTCCTCGCAATCCATCCCGAAATCCAAGACTGGCTGCACAACGACATCAAAAATGTCCTCGCACAGGAAGGTGCAGGCCCGAATCCAAGTACCTGGGACTACAACAAGCTGTACCCCAAACTCGTAGGCTGTGCCTGCATCATCGTAACCCCTCCTAACCCCTCCTGCCCGTGCAAGCTAACACGCGTAGAGCGAAACCCTCCGGATCTTCCCCCCCTTCCAAGACCTCCCTAAAACCACCGCGCAAACCCCACAAACCCTCACCGTAGACGCAAAAACCTACCACCTCCCCGCGGAAACCTCAATCTTCATCTCCCTCACCGGTCTCGGCCTGAACCCGCGCTATTGGGGACCAGACCCACAGAAATTCACCCCGCAAAAATGGGACGCGCGGGATCCGAGCTCGGGTTGGTATGATGCGGCCGGCAATCCCATAGTGACGGATATTCAGCCGGGAACGCAGCTGAGGCAGCCAGTGAAGGGTGCGTGGGTGCCGTTTGCGGAGGGGTTCAGGAGTTGTCTCGGGAAGAAGTTTTCAATGGTTGAGATGGTTGCGTTTTTGGCGGTTGTGTTTGCGGGGTACAGGGTGGAGATTGAGAGGATGCCGGGTGAGAGTAGGGAGATGGCGGATCGACGGGCGTGGGGGGTTGCGAGGGAGAGTACGGCGCAGATTACGGTAGCCATGAGGGGGGAGGTGGGTGTGAGAGTTGTGAAGAGATAGAGAGAGGGCGTTGTGGAATGGGAGGTGCAGTGCAGAGGTCAATGATACAAGACCGTACCCACGTGTGTCATCGTGATACGTATTGACAGTGAACCCCACGTTGCATTAGGTAACTAAACCTTACAATAGAGCTAAATGTTGGGCTTGTCACCCCTTGCTCGCTTCATACACTGCCTTATACTACTGTATCCTCCGTTCTATACCCTACACGCCCGGTTTTTGCAGATTGGTTACCATGCTCTAGTGGCAGCTGAGAGTGGCATTGATTGGCCATGTGGGATGTCAGACAGTTAGCGGTGGCGAAGCAGATCATGTTTCATTGGTCACTTCAGCTAATCTACAAATGACATTGCCTGAATCGACTGTGGTAACCAATCTGCAAACAACCGAGCGTGTAGGGGATAACGCTTCAACCGGTTAACCTCGACGTCTCAAATAACCACCGTCTATAACCACAAGCGAGCGACTACCCTCACTATTCTCATGGGACGAACGGCGAACAACGCACATCCTCATCACCGCAACCGCAAACCAAAGACAAAGCAGAGCACTCCAAAGTCGGTAAGGGCAAAAAGCTAGCTCCAGAGAGGCGCGGTTTTCGCAGGCCCTGCGAGCCCCGAAGTGTAACATATAATAGTCGTGGTTGATTGGCTCTGTACAATATATCTGTTCCGTACGAGCCCACTCGCGAACCGGATGTATCCAGTTTGCGATCCATGTCCCATTCGCAAACTGGAAGCCCATATGCGACCCCACTAAGTACTTTCTGTCTTAAGCAGGCTTTCATATCTACTAATATATATAACTCAGAGACTTGAGTTCAAGCTTACAGATGAAATAAACCCTATAAAACATATTCACCACCCATATAGTACTCTACCACCTGTCTCTCATTTCTTCGCATTGCATCATTGTAAATTCCCTCAGCGCTCGGCTAGGAGTGGGGAAAAGTCCAGCTTTTATACGTGGGAGCCCAGAGCGCCCTCGACTACTCATCAACACTGCCCTAAATTCCTCTACATACACCCCTAACCGCCCTCACTTCTCCCCAAGGAACAGCACTGCCAATGTGAGTTTCTAGAGTATGAATTACTAAGATAAACTGTTAGCGGTCGCATATGGTGTCTTGTTTGCAAATCTATGCTAATTCACAAACCGGACACTCTAGTTCGCGACCGGCCACGGGTCGCGTATCGTACGGAACATATCTACTCATCATACACGGCTTGTGCTTGATTTACCACAAACCTAGCTAGGTGATGAAAAAAACTACCTGGGAAAACAAGAACCATCGCAGAACTTCCTGTGATTCTATTGACCTCGAATATACCCCCTCAAGAAGATAGCCCTGGCGCTGGTCGTTGTTGTAGTGCTTGTTACAGCGTCAACGAGCTTTAGATTCTGCTAGCCAATCCCACGGAACTCGACTTATCTGCTGTTTTCATATTCGAAGAAAATAGGAACTTGAACCGCACAGCTCCAGAGTTTTGGCCTCATTTATCGGCAATGCTCTGTAGCCGCAGGTTGATGATATGGGCCACCGTACATCTGCAAGCCGGTGCCTCCTGTAATCTCTTCCAGAATACCGAATGGAGGTTCATAGTATACTGGCGTACTAGGTTGTATGTTTCTGGAAGCGTACGATTTTGACCTCGCCCAGCAGTTTCGACTTCAGTTGGACGTGTTTGTTGCATTGTCAAATTTGCAAGGTCAGCGTTAATCTGGTAAACCCGCTGTAAAAGAGCAACACATTCACCCTCCCGGAAGATGAACTTTAACTTCTTGAGTAGTCGCTTTTTAGTCCCTGTATCTAACACAGTTGCCTGTAGATGGGTTTATTAGCGAATTATTTGCGATCGCAAGATGGGCTAGCTGCGATGTACCTCTCTACCCCTCTCTGCCCCAAGCGCTTCACACAGCTCTAAGAGTATTGAATGCAACTCACTTACATGCCGCTTGATGATATTTGTCGCTGGGGAACCAACACGCAGCTTCAGCTTGTCATTGAACGTAGGGCCATCCCAAGCTTCTCCATTCATAAGCCTTTGAAGCTCCTCGGTCGTCACTATGTTTTCAAGTACATTCGATAATGTGTTCTCTAACTTTGAAGTTTCCACCTCGGGTTGTATTACAAGCCGCCTCAAAGCTCTTTGGTAGCCCATGAACTTGCGACCTCCATCATGAATCTCCTGTAGCCCTTTCAAGTAGAATGGAAGGACTGTCAACACCAAGCCTGCAACGTCCATAGTGAGTGGTCTCGAAAGAATCTGTCGGGATAAATATATCGATTTTTCACACAGTCGAATCCGTGAAGTGCAATCTGAAGTCGACTCTCAAGCTAGCGGATACGGTTGTCGATAGGCACGCTCCGCGCTTCAGAAGTTGAGAAGGGCTTTGGTGAAGTGACTGGGAACAGCTATGCAGAAGACTGAACATCCACAGCCCCACATTTCAGGTGCCATGCTATCCTTTTATGAAACAGTGCAGAAGGGCTAGGGCTGACACACGTACCTCTTCATTCGATACTGCGTACTCCAGAGTACAATCTGACAACGCATGCGGAGAATGCTCGACCAGTGGTATGAGGCAACATTGCTACCCCGCAGCTGCCATCCGTTAGATTCTGTCTTGACTTTCAGTCTCTGGCGAAACCCATCCCACCTCTTCAACTTTTGCTTTAGTGTGATTACGTGTTTCCATTCCTAAACCCGCACGACCACACGATGTCAATTACCTCCACGTATATGCAGTGTAAAGCATTCATTCGCGACTTCACTAATTTACTGAGAGCCCAAAGACTTGATGAACCAATTCCGACGAACCTTCGCAACGATATTGGTCGCTTCGAGGTGTGGGCGCAAAATGCTGGAGCACACCAAAAAATCACTAGTTTGATGTCATTGGATCATCGTCTTCGGGAAGCGACCAGGGTGATAAATATGGTCATAAAGTTATTCGACAACTTGAAAACAGCTCTGCAAGATGGTAAATCATCTAATCGCCGTACAACACTTCAGCCTGCAAAATCTGACGTTGATTAACCACCTTGGCCGCATCTTCGACACCTGTACCAAATAAGAACAAGCCAAGCGAGTCGGATTCGGATTCTGGAGTGGGCAATGAGTTCGAAGAGTGCCCACTGGATGTTACCAATGCCATCACCTATCTCTACAACATGTCCATTGCGATCGCAAACCCGGCACCACGCGACAGGTTGGAAAAGTGCTCATCAATTGATGACTCGCATTTCCATCAGCACGATATCGAACACGTCCCACAAGTTCCCAAAAGCTAGAGATTATTTGCTTAATCGCCTCAAAAAAGCAAACTCTAAGCGCCGTCAACTACTCCAGTACTATGAACAATATCATGACAGAGCTGCCGGGACCTCTCATCGGCATGAATAAGAGGGGCTGCATGACTTGGATTCCGAAACCTTAGTCAACACTGCAATCCAGACAAATACTACGACTTCAACGTATGTACTGTGCTCCCGACTATAACCCTGACTTTAAAGCCTACACCGAAACCTCCTTTGCTTCATCTATTAGGAACTCTGATAGGCTCCGGGTACCACCGCCACCGAACCAAGAAAGTGCCTTCGAGGGGATCGCTTTTGAATGCCCGTATTGCTTTTCATTAATCAAAGTCGATGGCTAGCAGTCGTGGAAGTAAGTATCGATCTACATTGAAACGCAGGGAATCACGCATGGCTGAAATGGTAATGCTTCATTCATCTAGACGGCATGTTTTCAGAGATCTACGGCCATATATATGCACTTTTCAAGACTGCAAACGACCCGAGCATCTATTTGAAAGCATGCATGAATGGTTCGACCACGAGAAGATGCTGCATCGACGGGAGTGGTTCTGCAATTCCTGTTCCAAGCTATTCCCCAATAGTTCAGAGTTTCAGAGACACCTGATTCAAGCCCACACAGGGCAGTTTGAATCAGAGGAGCAGATGCAGATTGCAATCAACAGATCGGAAAGAGCCATCGAGTCGAAACAACGTTGTAATCTGTGCGAACAGGACAATCTATCCCCTCACCTACTTCAGCAACATCTTGGACGCCATATACAACAGCTCTCTCTGTTTGTCGTGCCAGGCTCAGAGTTCGTTGAAGAGAGCGATTCAAACAGTTCAAAATCCGTAGGCCACGATAACGCTAGTCTAGGACACTCGGATGATGAGGGGGAAGAGGAGGAGAAGGAGGAGGAGGGGGGGGAGGAGGAGGAGGAGGAGGAGGAGGAGAGGGAGGAGAAGAAGAAGAAGGATGAGGAGGAGAGGAAGAAGAAGGGGGAGGAGGAGGAGGAGAAGAGGAAGGAGAAGGAGGAGGAGAGGAAGGAAGAGGAGGCCAACTTCCCAAAGTTCGACAGCCAGTGTGGCCGGGTGAAATGCTACAGAATAGCCCCCACGTGGTTGGCTTCAAGATTGAGGGATCTAATGCTGGGATATCTTTCGACGATTTACCTCTGCTCAGAGGTCATTTAATCAGAGGGATTAGCAAGATTGTAATCCACCATATGCTATGGATTAATAGTGTAAAGGTAAGCTAGTAGGGAAACCCCTGAGCCAATGATTACTGACTCAAGGCTCTATTTGCAGGTCTATTACAGACCAGGCGACATAGAACTACCCCAATACGGCTCAAGCATTGGGCAGTCATATACGTTCGATATCGCACCGGGTGAATATATCACTACAATTAGGGGATCGCACGACTACTATTGTATTGGCCATCTGCAATTCATTACCAATACCGGTTCGAATTTTCACTTATCTATGTATCAAGCCTAACTGTTTAATTTTTGCTGATACAAATGAACTGTAGGACGTCAGAGTAAAATCTGTGGAGCATCTAGATACAGTCTTTTCACGTGGCAGTGTTCCAGCGACGCATATGGCTTGTTATGCTTTGCCGGTAGTTGGTGCGCTACCAGACCCTTTTCGTGATAATATTACTAACGATGGTTTCTAAAGCGATAAATATTTGCGTCGACTAGGACCGTACTTTCTTAAGTATCAATTAGACGGGGCAGACCACAAACCCGCAGACAGCTAACTTTGCGAGCAATATTCTAGCGGTATCTAGGGTCGTGAGATCGTGGGCAGGGAGAGTGCGTGAGCAATGAGGGTAGCATAGGCAGCATACGAGCCTTAGGAATGTGAATATACATCGTTAGCAATGACCAAGAGCTAGAATCAACCGTCGTGAGGCCCGCAACAAGTTCTACTGTGTAAAAATAGCGCATTATTCCTACCCATTACAAATGACAGCAGATTTTCGTTAAGGCCTGCACTGCAGCTTGCTTGGGAAATCCGAACAGGAAGAGACTAACGCGCGGGTGTAGAGTAATGGGATCCTATTTAGAATTACTTTATGTGGCATCGATTGTATCGGTAGATGAGGTTGGTACCATACAGCTCCACCCCGGACCCATTGACGGAAACGCCCCGTTCGCGGATGGGGTAGCCCTGTACGCGGAATGGGCGCCGATCTGCGGAATGGGTGGTTTCAAGTGTGGTCCGCCATTGGGTACCCATTCACAGAATCCTCAAACATGGTGGTACTTTTGTTTTTTGTTTTAATCATTCTGCATTCACTCTAACTAGAGTACGGCAGTGCCCGATTCCCATACCCCTCCGGATGTCAGTGTTGAAATACTGATTGCTAGAAGCTTGTATTCTTAAGTACAGGTACATTCAAACATCTTATATACGGCATTCAGAGTATGCCCTGTACGCATGCATGCGCACTCAGCTAGCATCTCCAGCTGAGTCTGGAACGACCATCATCTTAGGGAGATTATGCATCAGCCCAGAATCAGCCCATAAGCCGTACGCCAGGGAGGCGGACCATATATGCAACAGTCAGGCTAGGTGAGGGAGCGAGTGATACTAGATGAAGAAAACGCAAGCAGGAACACAATCCGACTCTATCTGGACAAGAGAAGAGACTGTGAAGAGAAGTGAGATGATTGTGTATATTATAGATACGATGGTGATACCATCTTTCAAGTACTAGCCTACAAATAAGGTGCGACTTTTTTTGAGGCACTGCAACACCCTTCTTCCCCTTTAACAAACGAAAGGAAATGAATAGTCGCACCTAAAACAAAGAAAGGAAAAGAAAGGCGGGTGGTACTTTGTATAGTAACTTCGGTTGTCATTACCACAACACCACAACACCTTCATCACTTATATAAATTAGCTTATAAGTTATTATTATTACTCTTGTTGGCGTTTACTATCACCAAAAAATTTTCGCTGCACTATATCACTACCACTAGAAATTTCTTGCTCATTGCTTTTTCATTTTTTTCATTTTTTTGTACTAAGTATTAAGCCAGGGTAGGTAGAGTATAATAGGCGGTGGTAGTAGTAGTGGTAGTGGTGGTGGTAGTGGTGGTGGTGGTGGTAGTGGTGGTGGTGCGAGGAGTTAAAGTCGACAAAGCACAGTGGCGAAATAATTGGGCAACAGGCCCTGTTCGATGCTAAAACCACTCGGAATGTTGCCACACGCTGGCGCTGGCCCCTTGTTCGCGAAACCTAATGCCGTTGTGGTTTTGTATGGACGAAACAACTGTCTCCGAGATTACCTCTGCCCGAGTAGACATCGCTGTACTCCTTCAAATCTACTGCATCTCAGCGCGTCACCTGTGCATATGCATAAATACAAAGAGGTCAATTGGCGAATCACTACACAGTACGATTGGGCCCTACCAATTACCTTCCGGCCGTGCCTAACTGCATATAATCCAGGTTCACTTAACATTCCACACAGGGAATTGAACCGTCTGGCGTTCTCCAGGCCTCGGGCACTATCATTACACCCTCGGGTAGTCGTGGCTATTCATGCTGTTGAAGCCGAAGAAGTCACGTGATGACGAACTTCATACGAAACAGTGTCGAGTAAATATGTTCTGTACTATGGGCGACCTTTTCAGTTCGCGAACTGCGGTCGCCGGATCGCAGCATTTACAGTCCATCTCACGAGCTGGTGAGCGTTTACGAACCGTCTCCCATCTCCAACCACACTAGTCTGTTCTACATACAAAAAGCTTCTTCTAGCTCGCTCTCCCGGCCAAAATCCCTCACACTGTGTGAGCATAGTGTTGGCCATGATATGGGGTGAGACAATTCTTACTTAGTATAAATTGGGTGGAAGAAAGTATTAAATAAATGCACTGTAAGCAGCAATCCGTGTTAATAGCAGAACAAAATCTCACTGAGGCACAAAAATTAGTCACGATGCTCAGAATAAGCTCTTGAATATGCCCAGTGATTCTCACTACCTTTACACCTATTCTCGTTGAGTGGAAGAGGTGACTACAAGAGGAGTTGCTCTCCCAACAGCAAACTCCTAACACTGGTAAAAATCACCTTACGCGACGGGCAGGTCATAGCAAGCGGTTTTTCGGACAGTATTCCATAGGATATGTTCCGACTTATACGTCAAGAAATCTCTTTTGTAAAGAAGTCGACTGAAATTTAAATAAGTTAACTGTTTGACAAACAAGTTACCTTATTTATCAATAAGGTAACTTTGTAGATAAGGCGACTTATTGACAAAATTAGCCGACTAGACTGCAAAGCGCGCGACTTTACAAATAAGTCAACTTACGGGAATATCATTTTGCTATGAAAACTCACATATCTCTACAGTGAGTGCATATTGTAATTGTAGCCTGAAATGATTAAGTACTCGCCCACTTATCACATCCTGTCCGGAGAACTACAATAAACTTATGTTGTGCTTGCAGAAGTCGTTAGTAGTATTACACTGAATTTGCAACTTCACTCTGTCTCGAAACACCATTGTTGGAAGATGGATTGAAAGCTGCTGTGCTTCTCATCTACAGTCTCTTTGCATCTTTTCCTCCGACCATGCGGAGGTTTCAAGTACCTTTGGCAAACAATATGTCGCTGAGGGAGCTGTGGTGCAGAGCGTGCTGGAGGGGTGTAGTAGTTTAGTAGTGTAGTAGTTAGCTCACCTCCGAATGATATACTTGGTCTCCAAGTCGGCTTATTTGTCAAGAAGTTCACTTTGTAGGTAAGTTGACTAGCTTGACAACTACAGCGGCTGGTGTACAAAGTTGACTTCTTGACAAACAAGCCGACTTATTTACAAAGCCGTCTACTTGACATATGTCGGAACATATATTTTACGCGTAGATACAACGAAGTCCTATGTGCTTGCACGTAGACTATTTAAGTGGTTTCTATGCTATGGTCGTTTACTTAATACACTTTTCCACTCGGTATATGAGATTATGGTCCCATCTTGGCTTAGCTTGCCCAATCCAATAGGTCTCAGCAGTGTCGTGAGATCCCATCAAAAGTCCCAGGACCTTTAGTCACCTAGAAACTAGTGCTGATTGGTTGCAGAGGTTGTTGGCAATCTCTCCAGCCAAAAGCTTTGCGGCGTTGCAAATGGGCTGACGAATTGCAACTCGTCCCTGGCTGCGGTCCGGACTGCTCTAGGTTACGAGTTGTCACTGCTTACGTACTGACGGAATAGATATAGTACACTTAGAATACTTGATTACGCAGTCTCTTTATTACGTTCCGACTTGGCACTCTACGAATCCCATACAGTACAACCTTATCCCCACATACCCTCTAGCAAACTTTCTCCATTTTATCCCGCGTCCTAAGGTAAGAACATTTTCGACCATAATACGAACCACTTGACCAAGAATGCCATGCTTTAGACCGCAGATTCGGAAACCCTAAGCCTGATATTAAATGCAGAACCTACACTGCAGAAGTTTTAGGGTTCGAACGCGGCTCGTGCCGTGATATTGAGGTCTGAATATCTCTTTTCGCTTGAAGGGTTCTGATCTTGACGTCCTGGAGGACCATGCTATTATGTATTTCCTCTATGCTGCAGCAGTTGTAGTAGTAAACCACCGCCTGGTACAACACGGCTAGATCTCACAAGACTCGTAAAAATCATCCATCATTTAGAATCCGAGCGCACAGCCAGTATTTTATTCTCCATGTTCCCTAAGGTTGAGTTTCGTATTATATTCCACGACTAAGGAGCACAGGATGAGACGTCACGGGATATCCGGAAATTTAGTAGCACTACTCTATCCCTCTCGTTTCGGGAACAAGGTGGTAAGATTCCAGCACGCATACGGCGGGGGATATATCGACGAATGATGGAGGTTTGAACTGCGATCTCATCCAGGACACGGTTTATCAGAGAGACAGGTGGAGGGTGATATTATCAAAGGCGCAGTCGTAGATAACAGGTAAATAGCGATTGTGAATATGAGTAGCACTAGTTTAAGAAGCGAATTGTAAGCGACAAGACTTAGGACCCAAGCGATGGAGGGAAGTTAGAGATAGAGATACAGTAGGAGTAGCAACTAGGACGCTGTGATCGAATTGTTTGACGGCGGAGTTAAAGGCGAATTAAGATTTCTCCTTTCGTAAGACGAGAGTGGTAGGCGGAGGCTTGAACTTATACGATATTGCAAAAACTAGGATTGTTGCTGCGCTTAACTAGGAACAGAGCAAATTTAGGTCTGATATGCGCGCTGGAGGTTTCAAGTTGAGTATGTATAAGTACACCACCAAAACCCGAAACAGGTGCCTAAGACTAAACACGGTAACACTATAGTTAAAAACATCTTGAAAATTAAACAAAGATACAAAAAAAGTTCAGACAACCAAGAATTACTGATTCAATTTTGAGGTGCCCGAGAAACTTAATTCGGTAGTCTTGGAGTGTGCGCGTGGTACACGAGCAACATACATACCTAGAAGCGGACGATTGACGTTTTGAAATGTACAATAACTGCGGTGAGAATATTCTCACATTTTTAAGGCTCTGTCTTACCACATTTATTAGAGCGAAATCATAACCCTATTTCGCAACACTGGTCATAAGTAATCATTGCCGTAGCCTAGAGTACGTGGGTGGAAAGATCCAAAGCCGTGTCAGGCTTGTCACTTCGCCGCTTGTTATCACCACCATTCATCACTGGCACGTGCAAATGAGCGCTCACACGCACGCATGCACACAATTTTTGATGGAAATAACTCTCTGTGTAATTCTAAGAGTTAAATGTAGCCACCCCTTATCTATATCTCTATAAGGTACCTCCCCGCTATCCAACACTAAGATCTATATCTCGCAATAGTTATCTAGAGTTGTGTACAAATAATCACTCGCATCACACAGCGTGTACGTTATTGCGATATGAAGGGGAGAGCCATGTGCATAGATTATGGTACTGAGAAAAGAGAGAAAGAGAAAGACTCAGTACAAAAGAGTGGCGACAATATTGCCACCTTTGCCACCGGATATGAAACATACGTAGTTTCATTGATTCAAGCCTTTATGTGGACGAAGTCGATTGTTCTAAGAAAATTTATATACATAATTAGGGCGCGTTCGGTTGCCGAATTTTTGAAATTGTGTAGTTTTGTGATCGGTAGCAACCAACACTCGGAAGTGATTGTGGGATGAGTTTCTCGTGGTTTTCAAGACTTCAACTCTACTACAGGTCACTAATTGCTTTGGCCTCCAGCATATTCACCCATCAATTTCTCAATAAAAAATTATATCAAATGATAGAGAAAAAATGCCCTTTCACCTTATTGGAAACAATCAACAAATATGTTGTTGTGTTGGAGAAGGTATTTGCTGTTATGGTGAGTTCCAGCAAAAAACACCTTCAGAGGTAAAAGTCAAAAACCAATTTTTGAAATTTAAAGTCACAACTGTCGGTTTTTTGGATCACTTTCATCTGAGTTTATGAGGCTCAAATTTTGTGTGGTAAATTCGACTTTCGAGGTGCAACCGAACGCGCCCTTATTTTTCAGCGGAATACACCATAGAGCCGAAATTCCTTACGAGGTGTTGGTACTAGAGTTCGAAAGTGAGGTGTTAGTTTTTATAACTGCACTATGAATATTGGTGATATTGTAAATTGGAGACCAGGAAGTGAAAGAGGACCTGTTTATGCATAGTTCATGTATAGAACACTTTGTGATCAGAGCAAAACTCATGGACTTAAATGAACTTGAATTGATTGGAGTTACCCAGCAGATGGCATCTTCCCAGTTGCCAATATGCTTGCTCTGGCCACAGAAACGATAGAGACTCACCCAGACTTGGAGAGATATGCTCACTGGGAGCTGGCCAAGAGATGATCTAACAAATTTTGAATTCTAGGAGTATGTTAGAGCCATATACATCTGGAAGCATAGGAGCTGCTAAAAATGGCACCTCTGGGTTGGCCGGGCTGGAGATCAATCTGGGCGCCTTCAAAGGGCGGCAAAGCCGCCACCGTACCTTGTATCCTATCTCCCCACGTCACCTTTTCAATTTTTTCTTTTCTTGTTCAATCACGGTAGAGTTTTCAATTCTTAAGGCTACAATTGAGTAGGAATAAGCGCATCATGACGTCTGACTTTCAAGATCAATCGCGGGGCTAAGTACAAATGGAGCCAACCCACACCCAGTCATGCATGCCCTAGGACTAATCTGTACTACACTCCGTGACAAGGACTAATCATGCCGTTCCATTGATCCATTCCAATCAGAGCTCTAATTCAGCAGCTAAAATAGACCAAGTCGCGAATTGGAACCTTCAGAACCACAGTTTTTGTGCTATCATTCGCTCTTCGCTGTGTCAAGTATTTCAACCATCGGACAGTCGGCAGTTGCCACAGGCTGCAAGGAGCTCACCACTCACTACCGCACACCACGACACTGCACTTCATTGATTGTGGTGGTTACAATCGTGTACATTTAATGTGCCCCGAGGGCCCAAATATTTAGCCTCACCGGATTGCTTTCATGAAAGGACGAAATCTGACGAACGGAACAAACTGACTCAAGGTTTTGCCACTGAAAACTGGAATAGGTAAGCCCTTGAGGTGGCTATAGGAACAATAGTGGTCTCTAACTTGACAGCTTCCAAAACGGCTAACTTTAACCCTCCGTCTTATACGTTCCCTCAAAATTACGATATCCCAAACTTTGTCGCCTTCTCTCGCCCATTCGATGAACGGATTCCATTACACCGCGGTTGTTCTTACGGTAGCATCGAAAACTATTCTCGGGGCGCCAATCGGCACTAAAGTGGAACCAACGTTCGTAGCCGAACCATCGCAACGGGGTACGATAGGGCTGCTGTGGAGCTGCGCTGTCACTTTCGGTGTCTGTATCTGGACAGCAGTACACCCAGATATAACTCCTTATTCGAGAAGACGGGACCGCGTCTACTACAAGTTGGCATGGGCTATGGGGGCTATGTTATTGCCCGAGATCGTCTTCATTATTGCATTCAACCAATTTCGTCAAGCAATCTATCTCCGCAACCTCTGGTGCGAAAGGTTTCCTGATACCTTGGGCCTCCAGGGGGGGTTTTTTATATTAATGGGGGGTTTTACTATACAAAGGACGATTGATGACAAAACGTACAAGATGACGCCTAAAGGATTCACGCAACTAGTACAACTTGCGGACCCAATCCCTCCGCCCGAGTCCTCAAATCCATCATCAGTCGAAGAATTCAAGAATACCAACTTCGTGAATTTCAAGAAGTCGATACTTTCTTCACAAAACCCATTTGACAAGAAAAACATCGACGACAAAGGGAAAGCCGACAGTATATCAAAAGCACTTGTTAGTGGGCAGGTACTCTGGTTTCTTCTACAGTGTATTGGGAGGAAGCTTGATCGATTGCCAATCATGTTACTGGAAATTCATGTCGCAATTCAAGTAGTATATGCGATCATCACTTACGCGTTGTGGTGGTATAAACCTTTGGATGTCAGTGTTCCTATATCGATTACGATAAACGAACACGTTTGGGAGCACCTAACAAGACAAAAACCTCCGGTGGCAGAACGGCAACAGAGATCGGAAACCGCGGCGATTGCGACGAGGGGCGAGCCAATATCCGCCAATTCTGAGATCGAGCAAGCTACAAACCTACCAATGGTGTCGAAAGCGGCATCTGCAGTGGTGCACAATTTACCGACCGAAGATAGCCCGGACGATACCTGTTTTCCGATCGAAAAGACATTGCCTTTTTCCCACGCCGTTATCCTCAATATATCATACCTTGTTGCGGAACACCTCACGTTCGCCGGGATCGCTCTCGGCCCGTTTATTGCAATGGGATTGGGCATCGTTAACGGTACCCTTCACGCAACTGCTTGGAACTCCCATTTTCCTTCTCATATCGAAGCCTTGCTGTGGAAAATCTCCTGCTTCGGGGTGGGCTGGTTTCCTTTCGCTATGTTCATGGCTTTGCTATTTCAAAAGATTAAGGACCCCACTAGCAAGGTTAGAGAGGTTGCGGTTCGCGCACTTTCAGAAGCACGTATGGATAAAAGCTGGCAATTCTATTCGTTTTGGGAGGCTACTGATAAACTCCTGCATAAAATTTCCGCGTATTTGACAGCAGAGGAAAATGAAAGGCAAGACACATTGTCATCTCGGTTTCGTTGGGTCTTCAAATTTACAGTATTTATGTTTTCTGGGTACCTCATCTGCATGCTGTATCTGACTGTCGAATCTTTCATCAGCATCCGCAGCATGCCGGAAGGGTCCTATTCCGTGGCTTCCTGGAGCCAGTTTTTGCCACACATATGATACAAACTTCATGACCACTGGGTTCGAAGAGAATTTGGGGTCAAATTTTTCCTTTCAGCACTTCAAATTTTTTTTTACCTTCATACAAGGGGATGCTTCTGGTGGAACTCACTGGGTACTAGGAATATGTTGGGGGAAATTAGTGTTAATTTCAAACATTTTTTACTATAGTTAGCGGCTAAAAGTATGCGTGCTCTGCAACCATGTCTGACACCTCACTTCCAAACTCTTGTTCAATTCAGCAACTACAACTCCGCATTTAAACCCTTCAAAATGAGTTACACATTACAAGTTTAACCTATATAAGCTTATCCACAAGGTGCTGCAATTGCAACAGAAAACATAAGAATTAACACTCTTATTGTAGATGTGCCACTCCACTTTATTCATATAGTGGCTTAATTTATGCTTGAACTTTTGAATACTCCAAAGGCAAACATTTCTGTACTTCTAGATGGGCTATAGGAGTGGAAATGGAGCTTCATGGAACTTTTGTGTTTTATGGAGGGTTTTTGCTGCTTGGGTGTTGCGGAAGATGAAATGTCGGGATGGTTGCAAAGCATCCAGAGCACGCATACATATGGCCGCCAATAATATTCTCATTACACATTACACCCGTCATATTAGAGGCCTGCACCAACTAAAACAGTTCTAATCTTTAGTCCTTTCTCGTGCCCAGCCTTCTGAGGCTGGGCATGAGAAAACTTAGCCCTATATTCTAAATTTTGGAAGATATGCCGTGCATAAAACACCACTCTGAGTGCTATATACACAGATCCCCTCCTATCAATTCTGTTAATTGCAGCCGAGGACGAATCAAATTGCAAGGTGCGACACCCGCCGACGTGGACGGCTTCGACTCCGCCGGCGAAATCTAGAGTTGCATGAACGAATGCTTTTTTAGGGATTAACTCAGCCCAAATCATTGGGTATGTAGTTGTAGTACTTCGGTTAAGCTGTGTCAACATAGCAGCATATTACTGGTGCATAAGTATGTACGTAAGTATGCAAGCACGGCCGCGACGACAAGGTCAATTGGGCAACACAGTACACACCCAATTAAGTACCTTCCGGCCATACCTTACCGCTATAGTCCAGGCTCATGCCTTGCAACACAGTGAATCGAACCACCTGTACTACTACACTGTTGTTCTTATAGTTGAAACCTACGTCATAATGTCGTGATATCACGTGATGGTACACATCACGACATGATCGTCCCTACATGTCTCTGTCGGATCTACTCCGGTTTGGCTAACCGCTCAGGGCTCTCTAGTTCTGGTGTCTGCTCGTGCGGAACACTTCCAACCAACGCACGAATATTGAGGTGCGTAGATGTAAACCATACTGTATTCTCGAAATCCTTACCCTGGATATTGACTGCCTAGAGTTCTCTACATTAAAACATGTGAGCTCGAGAGGCGAGGTCAAAGAGGAAGCTAAGCCCCCTAAGGCATGTTAGCCTTGAACAGAAATATAGGAGCAGGACGATGAGATGTGTTGTTCACAATACTACACCCGCAATAAGTATGTGACACTTTGTCCATCTGTTCGAATTGAGAATGATACATATTGTCCTGCGCGAGATGAATGTGACCAACGCGTAACTATGATTAAGCTCCCTTTCGCAGAACTACCATCTACAAGACCTTGTCAGCGCAATACATCGCATTGGATTCGCAGAAAACCTACGAAAAGTGTTCAGTGTAAATATAGACCTCCGACAACGAGCTCTTCCCACTAAGTATATCAAGCTGCAGAGCAGCAGCGGTATTCTGAACATCAAGCAACAACGACGACGAACCACACACTATAAACGTTAACAAAAACGCCCTAACTGCAACCGGTAAGATGCCGCAAACCTGCAATCGCCATAGAGCTAGCCGACGTCGACTCCTTCCTGGTGAGCGTTAGCAGGTCTGGCCTTCCAACTACATGGATATCGAGTTCTCTGGTGTGATGTTGTTCCTTAACGCCCGAGATAACCCGGTTCAAGCTCTGATGACCCACCTCCGGCGCGGCTATCTTGTGTGACATTTTACGTTCCCTTTCGGCGCTTGGGATTGCAGGCCTAACAGATCGTTCTCAAACTGCTCAATCACATCTACTCACGTCAATCCCGCCCAGTCCAAAGAACGAGGGCATATCTTACCACTGGTCCTAACAACCCACACAACATGCACCTCCGTCCCCTCCAACCCCCGGGTAAACTCTTCCATCAATGGCGTAATCAAGCTCCCGCCCGAGCCGCCAGCAATAACCAAAACCTTCCCAAAACTCTTGAATCCGGACCGGAGGCCTCCATACGGCCCCTCCGGCATAACCGGTACCTCCTGGCTAGGCCTTCCCTCCGCAAGCGCCCTCAGCCGCCCCGTAATCCCGCCATGCGGCCAGATATAAAATTTGATCTCTGAATCACCCGAGTCTTTTGCTAGTGTTAACGAGATCGTAAACGGGTGCGCAGTAAACGAGTGCAGCCCCCCCGTCAGGAAGCGGACAAAAATGTACTGACTCGGATACCACGAGATCTTGGTAGGAATCGTGACGCCCACCATGTCCCCTTAAACAGCTGGAGTGTGGCGCGGTGCGAAGTACCGCTACGGAGGTAGGTGTTACCGAAGGAGGCGAGGAGGGAGAGGACGTAAATTATTGCTGTGGCGATGAAGTAGTCTCATGAGGAGAGGCGGAAGTTGCAGTGGAGGAGGAAGAAGACGATAAACACCGCGCTCGCGATGTAGTGCGTGGATTTGAAGAATTCATAGTAGCGGTTTCTGGGGATGTTAGCCGGGAAGGAGAAGGTTAGGGTGGCTGATCGGATGAGGCTGATGGACATGATGGTTAGCCATGCTTGCGGGATGAGAGCTGCGACGCCGCTCTAGTACTAGATCGTTGTTTTGTATTGTGATATCATGTCCCTAGATTTGTCAGTGAACCTGGTGTGTTGGAACTGTATGGGTGTAATCTGGAGACCCTCATCACGTGACCCAAGCAACTTGCTGAACTTGTGAGAAACGGAGCTAGTGAGCTTGCGAGCTAGCTTCGTTTGTGAGAGTCGCCAGACTAGTGTGGGTGCTTTCCAGATGTGGTAGACAATGAAGGGAAATGTGTGTACCAAGGCAAGCACGAACATTGCCCATGACGTCCAGCGGTGGAAAACTTGTAGCTTCTCGTGCGTCACGCCGGTAATGAATATTACAAAGTTCCACTTGAAGGCAAAGACACTGTAACAAGACATTTATCAGCAATCATTGTCCCCGTAACTTCTAGACGTTTGCAGTAAAACCCCTACATCATGAACGGTATCAGGGCAACCGCTATCCAGCCCGCCCGTGTTGTAGTAGGCGGGGAACTCCCGAAGGTCACCGCCGGATTCTTCTTGTTTGGCCAATAGTATGGTCGTGCAGCGAGCGTCAATACTATAGCGCATCAGCTCAACCTTACCATCAACCAGCAAGGGTTCTTCTCACCCCACGACGCCAATAACACCAACCACCATCACGCCCAGCGGCGGAGAGTACCAGCCAAAAGCACTAACATGGTATGCCCTATACGACAAGTATCTCCACCCTGCCAGCACTCGTTTCCCGACCGCTGAATCGCGCAATTTTTCTCGAGCAGCCGGCCGTTGAGCAACCACGGACAAGAGCTTAACTGCTCCAAAGAGAGTGATAAATGCTAGCACAAAGTATGCCGAGGTGAGTGCGTAGTTCCAATCCGCATGGTGCCTATAAATTGTCGGCACTGTTGTAGTGGTGGCTGAGGGGACTTACCAGTCAACCCATTTTCGAGCTTTCCAAGCACATTGTTCGGGCGTGAGTGTACACCCCATTGACATCCGTATGGAATGGAACTGGATGGGCTTGGTGAGGCCCTTGAGTCGGCCCGTGGTGATCTGATCTGGATTGTACGGGAGCTGGAGTTCGCGCGAGGTGGTGGTTACATATGTACCCATAGCTCAACTACAAATACAAACCCGGCAATTCTGACACCTTGGTAAGTATTCACGTAGTGCCATACGGAGTCGCCTTTCTTGAGGTGGTTTTTTGGGGGTTGCGCTGGTATGAGCACATTAGCCGTAGTAGGGCGAACCTGGATGGCTACCTCTTTCCAATTGGTTCAGGGTGTCAATATCCACGAATGTTAGCTTTGTAATCTCGTATGATCGACTGGCGTACATGGCTAACTGCGAACGGCATTAAACAGCACAAATTCGTTAGTTTTCATGGGAAAATTACGGCTAACTAGATCACTTAGATCCGCGCTTACTGCGTGCTGGGAAGATTTCACGGCTAGTTAATTCCTGTCAGTGGAACCGGACAAGGGATGGCCTAAATTATGGGAACGGGTATGCGAGCTCGCATAATACCAGCTCGTTGGGCTTGTTGGCTGCGAACACTCAAGTTGTGTAATATGGTAATATCACCTATATGTAATGTAACTACTTAACTGGCCGGGCTGTACTTGCGCGCGGTAGAGTGAAAGGCTACTGTTATCAAGAAGTGTATGTCAAGTGAGCGGGGGACCATTAATTTAGCGAAGCTATAAGCCATAATGCTTAGAACCCAACTTACGCAGGTCATTTGTTGTTGCATATCCGCCTAACCTCGCTTCAGATCTACACTCTGGAATAGATTTCCTCGACATATGGAAAACGCATAAAGTCGTACAATGATTAAGAGATGATCCCGTAGTTTAGCTGGATGAACTTGGTGCTCTAAAAGCTAGCTGCTATAAACGCTAGGGCCCAGGTTCGAACCTGAAATGCTTCTGCTTTGTTCTCCGTTTGTCTTATAATTCACGATCACTTTATCATTTGCAGCGAGGGGGGGTCCCATGAGATCTGGATTACCGGAGCGCACCCTGACGGCCAGCAAAAACGAAATTCGGGGACGAGTATGTGGACTCCTGAGTAATGGAAGGCACTGCAAGTAGGCCTGTAAAGCAAGAGCTTATCCCTTGGGTTTGTTGGACCAATCCTGGCGCAGAGGGAAGCGTACGTCGACTTATGGTGCAGCTGCCAAATTGGTGATGCGTATATTGACTTGTCTATTCATCTATTTGACACGTACACAAGAAGTAAAGTGCATGCGGCTCCGCCGCTCAACCCTAACCTAACACCATGTGATGACCGCACTCAAAGTCTGCCCTACAGGGTTAGCTGGTAGAGCGTGGTGCTATAAATACCCAGTGGTACAATGCCAGTCCGGAGTCCGGGTTCACAACTGTAATGCTCACACCTTTGCTCGTCATGTCATGGCGACATTTCTTAAACCATAGGTTGTCAAAACCACCGTGTCATCCGACACAGATGATCATAGAGCGAGAGAGATGAGGAGTATGATGAGACGTCACGTTGATGGATTAAGACCAGCGCTAGACTAGTTATTGCAACCAGCAGCAGAATATAAGTAGCCTTGGATGAGTATATTAGAGTTATACAATGTCGCATGAGAGGTCAAGAACAAGACAAATGTTAAATATCGTTGAGATTATATGAGAAAATCAGTGTGCACAACTAGGCCATGGGCCTCGCTTGTTTTTGGCATTCTTATATATGTTGCATATATACCTAGATCGCCTGTTTTAGCCTACGTTACGGTCTTGTATGAAGATATGCATGGCTTACATCAAGATCATGGTGATGTGTCTAATGTAAGATAGTGCATACGCGTACGCACATAGAAACCTGTACATATATGAGCCTTCGGCCCTTGAGAGATCAGTCAAGAAGTCACCGAACCGTCCAAATTAACACAGTTTAAATCCCAGCCACTTTCCATCTAGAACCAAACTCTGACTTAGAAGGGTGGGCAGCACCACCACCAACAAAGAAAATCACAGAATTATTTCAATACCATGGATTGATCGTAAGGGTTTGGATAGATTATTTTTATAATTTGCAGCGATATTATGATAAAGTATGGCTATAGGTTGAACCCTACACCAGAGTTGTACTCTCCACAACTGTCGTCAGAGTAGCAAGTTGGAGAAATACGTTTTGAGTTTTCATTACAGCCACCCATTATTTCCCTTTTTCAAGTACTATTAGCTTGAATCAGAGTGTAGCTGTTTGCTCTTTGTCCGACACGGATTTCATAAGTATTGGGTTTATATTTACAATAGCGGGGATGAAGATATATACCATCACCAGCATTTCAGATTTATATAGCAGCTTTGCACCAATCAAAACTTTAGAAATTTGCTGGTAGATAATATATACGGTCTTGGTGGCCTCGATCAACCAATCAATCAACTATCTAAGTAACAATATAAAACCGTATCCCGGAAGTACTGAAAAGTTTCAACTGTGATCCTTCTGTTCTGTCTCTTCCTCTCCGGTACAACTGATTCGATACTGTCCTCAATCTGCCATAATCCTCCCATGCAGCCATTTACTCAGCCCTTTTCTTTCGCATTGATGACATATTCCGAAACCACACACAAACCCGATGCCATGAATTTCGGACAACCCGAAACCTCCTCCACAGCCACCTACCAATCCGGTACGCAAAGAAGATGGCAATTGCAATAAAATTGGCGGAATAATACTCCGTACCACGAGCGTAAGTTTTCCGCCAGTATAAGTAATACATTGGTACTGTGATAGCAACATCAAGCAGTGCGACTGTCTGAAACATCGACCAAGGGAATGGAGCTGGCAACCGCAGCCATGGAGATGAGCCCGATACTGCCCATGGCCAACACTTTTGCAGCGATTGCACATTTTCTTCGACTACAAACAGTACCACAGCTGGGATTGGTATGATGTATAATATCACAAAAATACCTTCAAGAATGCTATATAGAGTTTCCGATGCAGCACCCCAGGAAGTCCACGCTAGTTCCATAGACAGCATCAGAGATAGCATTGTGAGGTCCAGTATTAAGATAGGTAGGACTGGCTTTGGACCGATATCGATCCACCACTGGATTATCTTGCCGATGAACACTGGGATGATTACTGTAACCAGTGTGAGGGGTGCGGCGATAGCGAAGAAGAGTCCCAGACCGGGGAATCTGGGGTTGTTGTTGGGGTTCCTGACGGCATCGAAAGGCATGGCAAAGAAGCTCTGCATGTACAGCCAGTAATGTCAGCGATGATAAGGATTTTGCATGCTAGCGTTATATGTTTTTACTCACCGTCAAAAATGAGAGCGGAATGAATATGGATGCCAGAATTGTTAAGTTTCTTGTTCTCTCCATTTGACCAACAGCAATATGGCTTATTATCTGTTTCCTTACAATCAGTGAAGAATTAATGATGGAATTATGGAGAAGTACAGTCTCTTTAACTGACTTGGCCTCGTCACGGAGGTCTTTCGACACTTTCTCGAGATACTCCAAATGTTTCTTCTCATCCCAAGTGACTGTATTTACAGAATTTGGCGCATTGAGCTGAGCGCTTCCTTCTTTTTCCTTCTGCTTATTGTGAGGAGTGCCTGGTTTCGCTGTGTCCTGCCCACAGCGCTGTGTATCTGTTTCTGCTAATTTTTGGAGCTCTGTAACTGCAGCTTTCAGTAGAACCGGCAATTCGCGGAGACAATCCTCAGCTAAAATCAGAAATTCGATAATAGTTCTCCTTGGTCTACGGATGCCGTTATGTTTCTAACCACATTGATTCCACTTAGTCTAAAATTTCCAAGGACAAAAGGGTTGAGGGGAGGAACTCACAGCTTTGTCAATTTGAGCTGCAATAGAGCTAAGGTATTGCAAACTATCTTCCAAAATTTGGGTGATAAGCTGCTGAAATAAGAACAAATGGACCGGATCACTACTTTCCCCCACAGAACCGTCGAGTCTGGCGGAATATTTTTCACAGGCGCCCGTTGAACTAAATATCAAAACTACTTCCCGTTGATTCGGTGGCTCCTCTTGTAGATTTGAGTACACAATATGTACTTCGACATCAGAAGTTGTAGCTCGGTGGGTGTAATATCTTGTGCTTCCAAGCCGAAGCAGCTTGATGGTGGGGTGGAGAACAGGCGGTTCTCGGAGCCATACTAAGCGTTGTGAAGAGATGGGCACGTGCCCTGCTCGGGCGGTTAGCTATACACTGCCCGTGACGAGCTTGAACACGTCAACCAAGACAAAATGGTACTCACTGTTAGTACGAACCGGTGGTTCACATGGAAATTTGAGCTCAGAAAGATATGGACGCAGTTGCGGATTTTTGGGAGGAATTTTAGTTGGAATATATTTTTCTGGGTCCAGTTTCAGTGCCACGATCAAGGCAGCTAATAACTCCCTCCATAAACCACGCGTGTCCGACTTAGAACATAACCTGGTATATGTTAGTGTTTGAATCATCCGAAGAACAGCTACCAACAGGATTCTAGTGCGGATGGTTTGGAGATTCATCTGTTCGGACTCTCTTTGCTCAGACTCTCTCTGTTCGGACTCTCTCTGGTCGGACTCTCTCTGTTCGGACTCTCGAATCAGTCGATCCAATACATCGAGTATCTCAAGTGGTTCCTTCAGAAATTCTGAGTGCGTGTGAATATTATCTAATAATGTCAATTCTCGAACAATGGCGACATCAGTTGAAAGAACTAACCTTGTCCTCGGCTCAAAATATGAATTAGAGGAGTCTCCTGCTTTCTAAGGTCACCGTTAGCTTCATAAATGTCGTCCAGGAAATCTTTCACAGCCTGTGGTGTGCTTTTCTCTAGGTAGTATATGTTCAAATATCTATCTAACGCAGAATGAATTTTTCTAATAGTATCTGTAATTGAAGCAATAGGGAGATTTTCCGGTTCGTTAGAGGGCCCTGATGTTGCCATTATGATGATGCTGTGGGGAGTCGATGGCAAAACTAATCAGATTCTCTGACTGGATGGAAGTTTGTCCAAAATGCAGGCGAAAATCGCAGGACGAGGGATTAAATAGCTACCACACTATTCAATCTACCAGAGTCTCCATATGTATTTGTAACCATTAGAAAAAGAAAAGAATTACGTGTCTGTAAACGATGACTACGTAGCACTGTACCTAAAACATGCATGGTGGCTTTTACAACCTGGGGTTTGCAATTGGATGACTGAAATTATGACGACAGTACCATATAGGTAGTTCGGCCGGCGATCGCAGGCGGAGGTTGGGTCTTTTTCGCTTTTGACTTGACCTCATAGGCTGCGAACGGTTGCCTACTGGCGCTCATGCGCACACCGGCGCTCGCGGTATATCTCGCTCGGGATCCACCCAGACAGGTGTCTTCCTATGGTGTTAGTGGTTGTTTAAAAATAAAAAGATAAAGATGCGCCGTGGGGGCACTATTATAATAATATCCGTATGATCCAGTCTAACTTATTTCTTTTTTGATGCGCAGTTTATATACCCGATCTTGATAACAAATCCTATTCGCCTGGAAATTTTAAAGTGAGTTGTATCAGTGTCAACGCAGTACCGGTAGATCAAGAGCTGAGAATCAGCAATCAAAGTAACATATATGCGGCCTGCACATACAAAAAAGCAACGAGTGGGATCAGGGTATACGAGAGGTATTACAGTAGATACACGTGCAGTGGAGATCTCCATGCCATACCCAGCTGGCGCACTTTCGATTCCTCCAACACCTCTTATCGATCACTGAGGCGGGCTCGTTAAATGTTCGTACGACCGTTCAGGTTTGAAGCCACCTATATACCAGTTACCATACAGCAGATCACGCTCAAGATTTCTGAACTGGAATGTCGAATAAAGGTGGGATGGAGTCATGGCCTTTTCTGGTGTGCAAAATAATCACTGGGCGTGCGAGTTTCTACTCAACAGGTGCTTCCTTGGTTCGAACTCTGCTTAAAACTAGTAAAGGCAACTCCTACTGAAGCCTGATCGTGCGTGAGCGATCCTCAATAGGTTATATAAAAATGGGATCGATGGAATACTGAAAGTGTTGTGATATGGGAATTTGAAGATGGAGTAAATAAGCTAGGAACTAAGAGCGGAAAGCGATGGTGAAAAGCGCAAATAAGGAAGGTTGATAACCCAACCCTAACCCAATGCGGGGTCCGAGTTCAACCACTCTAAGCTAAGCATCTAAGTAGGGCGACCAGTGCCGCAGTCAGTCAAGGTAGACTCGCCATACACACCAAATATACGGCCCACGAGACGCCATCAGCTCCATCTGCGATATAGACTTTTCCTCAAACCCGCCGGCGTCACTATCCCTCTGGATGCGCCACAGAGTGAGTGCGCCTCCACCACATTCACTATTACAAAACCGCTTGCTTACATGACAGGCCACCAGTGCAGTAGCGAACCTACCCCAATGGACCATCTTCCGTCCATGCGGTCGCTTGTGCGGCCCCCGCTTCAGGTCCCGTATCTTTCGGAGCACAAACTCAAATTTGATGGTGGCTTCGACGACTTTCCCTCACGATGTAGCCTTAAGACACAAGAGCTACAACAAGGCAATTTAAGCGGCTGCACTATTGACAGCGTAATTCCATTCCTGCAGGAGTGGCTCTTCTTTGGTCTGCTGCAGGAGATCTTCGAACATGCTGGCGTTGCCTTCTGGCGAGAGGACTTCATTCGCGAGAACGACTCTGGCCAGCTCCTTGTGTCGACAGAGCACCTGCCAAAGTACATCTGGTACTGGGCCGCCAACACAGTTTGGGCGAGGGATACGCTGTCCGGACCCAAAAGTGGGAGAGAGCAAAAAAGGAGGGTTGCGCGGGTTCTTGAGCTAGGCAATGCGTGCATCAACGGCGTTATTCGAAGCCAGTCCGTAGGCGGAGGGGAAGGAGTCGGTTCTGACGCCGACAAGGTGCTCCTCTCCATTGCAGTTCTGGGGGAAACACTGGATGTAGCGCGTGATACAGTATTCTTTTCGGGGCGTGAGGAGTTTTATGGTGTTTTGACCTGGGAGCTTCTAGACGTTGGTAAAAGACTTCTCCTGGAAGCTGGTTGGTGCACCGGCGAAATTGGGGCTCTTTGTAGAGACTTCCCCGATGTTTCATCACGGTATTACCTCAGCACCTGGGATCGTTCCACGCTGGGTAAAGACCACTCTGAGTGTGGTGAGAGATGTCTTGCGAACCAAGTCGACGAGAAGACCTATGAGACGAAACACGCGAACCCGAAATGCTCATGCGTACATCTCCCGGCAGAGAAGCAGCAGTCCATCTTTTCGATTTTGGACCAAGGAGGTATTCCGGTTGTTTGGTTTTCCGACGACGGAATAATTCATGTTCAGAATTCGGCGTATAGCGACACCCCCGAAGGCGCGGCTAAAATTCCCTATGTGGCCATTTCCCACGTGTGGTCGGACGGCCTTGGAAACGCCAATGCAAATGCTTTGCCGCGGTGTCAGCTCGAGAGGATACAGGGTCTTGTCAATGCCCTTTACCAAGACACGGGAACTCAGTACCCGGTTCCGTTCTGGACCGATACCCTCTGTGTACCGCTCGAGCCGGCGTATCGAAAGATGGCAATTCGAAGGATGTCCGAAACCTACCTGGACGCCGATAAAGTTTTGGTTCTAGATGCTTCATTCCAAACTGTTAGCGTTCACGAACCAATTCAGGAATGTATGATGCGTATCACTACCTCTCCGTGGGCGACACGATTATGGACGTTTCAGGAAGGTGTACTAGCTCTACAATTGCATTTCCAGTTTTGCGATGGAACAATCACACCTAACATACTGGAGATCAGGTCGCGGACGGAAGGTAAAGGCCATACTGACTTCGCTAACTTTCTCTGTCATGACTCAGCGTTGGCACTCCCAGAAGATCCCACTATGTTCAGGCTAGTGAGAGCTCTCGCCAATGGCTTGCAAACTCACCCCGACCAACCTGTACATCACCTCCCAGGGGGTCCAGAACAACAGAACCTGTGGAAAACCCAAGCAAATCAGTGCCCCGACTTCCCTAACTACCACGACGGCGCTCTTTTCAGCGCTCTTCGAGGCAACTTTTCGAACATAATTTACACCTCGAGCGTAAAGGCTCTAATGAAGGTCCTCGGTGGCAGCTACCTCCGGGATTTGTACCGTCCTCCAGGCCCGGCTCGACAGCGATGGGCAGACCGCCCGGGGAGCACATTGTACGACTTCCTCCCAGTGGTGGGAACCCGAACCTCGAGCAAGCCCGATGACGAAACTCTGTGCGTCGGGGGCGTTTTGGGATTAGACATCACTCCACTCCTGGGCTGCCGCGAAGCTGAAAGGATGAAGACTTTTCTTTCCTTGCTGGACACGATTCCTCCCGATCTGATCTTCGCGCCTGGTCCAAAGATGACGGAGGCAGGATACCGATGGGCACCAACATCATTTATGAATGCCATCCACGAACCCCTGCCGCAGGTGCTGAGGGCCGTTGAGCCCCCCAAGCCTGGACGATTGGATCCCAGGGGACTGCTGGTCATATTGCCAGGTTTGAAGATGCGAAAAGCGACACTTCCGGAGCGAAGCACGTTGTTTACGGTCGGTACTGGCTTCGACGACCACGTGCGTCTGAAGCTTGAGCTGGTGAATGGCGGGCGGTGGAGTGATTATAGCGGCTTGGACGGACTTGTGGTGTTGATGTCGAATTACACAGAGAGAGCAGCTCTTGCATTCTTGCGGGAAAAATTTGAAGGTACTCTCTTTGTGGAGTTTCAGACGCTAGTAGATGCGCAGGAGTATGGCGGGAATTTTGAGCCGGATGTAAAAGTGAAAGTGATGGATGACGATGTGAGATGGTGTGTCGGTTAGTTTAACTGTGGGGGTTGTCCTGTGAATTGCAATGGAAGAATAGAAAATGAGCCTGTTGATGCCTATCAGTCTTCGAGGTGGTTGATGAGTGATGAGTGTTGCAATAAATAAACCACCCTAGAGGAAGGGTAGTGGCAGAGGTGTATCGGGAGAGGTGCATACCTACCTAAGGCTGGTAAGTAACTAACTCTGTGCATGGGACAGGAAAACAAGGTGGAGCGAGGCCTTCCAGACCGGATGTAAACTTGTGGGTGGCTAGTATTTACTTAATCGGGCCATTAGTGCCTCTCTATCATAATTTCGTACGCCACATATTACTCCATAGGGTAAGACAAGCATGCCTACATATAATCCCGCGAACTTTTGGTACCAACAGTATCCCTGCGTTCCCCGCCGCAACATATGCAACCCACCTCAATGGATACCGCCCCCACAGGTACAAGCACCCGGCCCGAATTCATTCCCTTCGCAGCCCCTCATCTCTGCTCCCACATTCCCTATGACAACCTCGGCTTCCACTCCTTCCCACTGCGACTCGGCTGGAAGCTCTCAGGCGCGGTGCTCACTCACCAAGACCACTCCTCCGTGTCCGCGCAGCTGGCATTCCTGCAGTCCTGGCTTTTCTTCGGACTCATCATTGAGATCTCGTGTATCTCCGGCCTCCCACTTTCCGTGGCCGCCGAATTCTTGGTCGATGATGGGAATCAAGTCTCCACAGCTGCGCTCAACGGACTCGCACGGCGGTGGGTGGAGGCGGACAAGTCGACGCAAGGTCCTGAAGTAAAAGCAAGGGGCGCGGAGGTGTATGCATGCTACAAGCAGCTGCACTTCATGCTGGTAAATTGGAGCTCGCGGAACGGAAAAGACGGGCGGAAGTTAACGGAGCCAGAGTGCAGGGTGCTGTTGTCAATCGGGATGTTGCGAAGAGTGATGATTTTGACGGCGGAGTATTATTCGGGCGTACCGACGAGAATGGACGGGTTGGATATATTTTTGGGATGGGACGAGGCCCTTGGGGTGAGGTTTAATGTCGCGGGGGAGATGGAGCTAAGGCAGATGTCACAGCGGCAGCTACTCCATCTGGGGTGGTGTCCGAGTGAGGTGGGGATGCTGGAGATATCCAGGCAGCGGCATGCACACTTTTTTGCTACTATTCTGGAGAGGAAGGGGGCGATGCAGAATCACGACCATTGCGGCGACCAAAGGTATGCGCTGATGGGCTTTCCCAGTATGGGTGAATATAATTCAGGTCAACTAAGAGTGGGACAGGTGTTGGGTAGACCAGGTCTCTGAGGATAAATATGTAACGGCTCACGTCCACCCAGAATGCAGCTGTGCTTCGATATCGATAGCTGGTGAAAATCTGGCTGCAGTCCTGCAAAAGGGCCAGATCCCCAGAGTTCGAATAAGCAACTATGGCGGGATGGAAGGTGAATTCAGGGTGGACGTGGACGAACAAACCCCCTACGTTGCCATATCACATGTGTGTATGTACAGATAAACCACCGGCTACACTTAGTGCAGAGACGTACATAAGCATACACTGACCCTTGTAGGGTCCCATGGACTCGGCAATCCCTACGAAAATGCCCTCCCAAAGTGTCGACTCCTATGGCTCCAAGGCCTTCTGACTGCAGAACTAGTACCAGGGACCGGGGGTGGAGGAGACATGGCCCTCTGGATCGATACGCTCTGCATCCCAGTTGACCCCTCTCTTCGCAAATACCGTGACCAGGCAATAGTGCTGTTAAAAAAGACTTATTCCGACGCTCGAGCCGTCCTCGTTCTGGACCGCGATCTCCAGCAAACCTCACGCCATAGCTCGACATTAGAGCTTGGGATCCGTGTTTTGTGCAGCGGCTGGATGCGCCGTCTGTGGACGCTTCAAGAAGCCTCTCTCGTTAGCAAGCAGGAGCCATGGAAGCTGAACTTCCAGTTTCTTGAGGGGCCTCTGGCTCACACCGAGCTAGATCATAGTCTTGAAACGATCTACGGTGAAGAAACTTACAATCCCGTAAGAACGGTTGAGGAAATGGTCCTCCTTTATGAAGGCCTCATTTCTGCAATTCGAATACGCATTCCACCCACACACGATCTGCAGCAAGAGTCCGAACGGAAGACGCGCTTCACAGTCATTGCCGGTGCCGTCGCGTACCGCTCCACAAGTAAGCCCAGGGATGAGCCAGTGTGCATGGCGGGTCTGATGGGTCTCGATGTTGCTGCAATTCTAGAGCTGAAGACCGCCGAGGAGAGAATGATACTGTTCTACATGATGCTAGGAGAAGTACCGGCCGACATAATCTTTGTTCGGGGGATGACAAAGCTGAAGACTGCCCCGTTCCGATGGGCGCCGGCTTCCATTCTCACCAGTGAGTTCGCTTCGCCTCAGTACCGGTGGAACCCCGTTGGGACTTGCAATATGGACGGACTATATGTTGCTTACAAAGGATTCATCTTTGTCGATGCAGCTGCGACAAATAAACGATTGGAAACCCGTTGCGTCATTCAAGACTCCGAAACTGGAGAGGAATATCTAGTTAATAAATCTTGGGAGGGGACGTCGGAGACATTCATACTACCTGAACAACCGGCGTTGATCTTCCAATGGGAGACCCACAATAGGAATACCCCAGTTGCTGTAGTAAATATCGAGACATATACGGTCAATGAGCACGGCCAAGAGTGGCCAGCAAATATTTGCTTCCGTGTAAAGGTGGTACATCACGTCTCCATATCCCCTATTGAGAGTGTGGACACCACAGGGGATGATTCGCTTGAGTACTTTGCAGGTAAAGTAACGGAGTCGGGGCAGATTTGGAACATCACTTGATTGATGTAGCGGGTGTTATATTATCTGTATTGAGCTGGGCGATGGCTTATCCGAATGGCAAATCAGGAGAACAAATATGAATACAATGTATTTGTTTTGTAAAAGCAGCGGTTGTTGCACCACCACTTATATTACAATGCTCCCATGTTGGCAGAGGGGTAGTGCATGCAGAACAGTGGAAATCTGGGCCAGGTGCAAAGAATTGCCCGAACCGTCACTATTCTCCCCGGCCAAGACTTACTACGCGGGGTGTGCATATCGTGGATTTCTAATCGAATGTTTCGATTGCTAACCACATACCCCACCTCATGTATGACATCCCGCTGTCAACAAGCCATGTGCATATATAACCCACCCGTTGCCAACACAGCTATCAAACACTCAACAACAATGTCCACCACCACCACCATCGAAACCACAGCCCCTACCGAAACAATCCCATCCGGCGATATCACCGCCCATCTCAATTTCTACCTCCCCCCTACCACCTCCGAGCAACCATACTTCTACATTTGCCCCCCGCCTCCAGGCACTCCACAAACAAACTTCGGCGACACCTCTATTCCCGTCGCACTCCGCGATCTCCGCAGCACCAGCCACACCTTCACCCTCTCCACCCACGGCTTCTCCTTCCACCATATCCCCACCACCCTTTCCCACGCCGACTTCTCCAACGAATCCAAAATTGCAGCCACATACTACCCCGAAATCGAATCCATCGTCAAATCCCACCTTCCCGACGCAGACAGCGTCATAATCTTCGACCACACCATCCGCCGCAGTTACCCGGATGCGCCGCGGGGGCCGGTGATGCGCGCACATATCGACCAGACGCCGCGGTCAGGGGAGTTGCGATTGAGGAAACATTTGCCGTCTGCGGCTGAGGGGGTGAGAGTGCAGATTGTGAATGTGTGGAGGCCCATTAATGGGGCGGTGGTGAGTAACCCCCTGGCGCTGGCGGAGTCGCAGAGTGTGGACGAGGAGGATTTGGTGCCCGTTAGACATATTTATGAGGATTATGAGGGGGAGACAGCGGCGGTGAGGTATGCGAGTACACAGAGGTGGGGGTATCTTGCGGGACATACAGGCGACGAGGTAACGTTGATTCTGTGCTTGGATACGAAAGGGGGAAGGAGGGTACCGCATACGGCGTTTGTTCACCCCCTACAGCAGGAGGGGGCGAAGGGGAGGGAGAGTATTGAGGTTAGGTGTCTGGTTGTTGGAGGAGATAAGGGTTTGGGGGTGTAGTGAAGAAAATTTGGGAGGGAGATTCGGCCTTCTGATGATACTTGGACTGAAGAGAAGACTTGTTTGATGCGGGGTACTGTATTAATATCCCTGCAGTTCATCAGGTCTAGTGGCAGTTGTAGTGTCATTCATCGAGATCTTGTTGAGCCATGACACCCAATATAAATGGCTAATTGGTAAGGTCATCCGATTTACACGATAATATTGTATAAATCACATCAACTTTTTGTGTGATTCACACGATATATTGTTTCAATCCCACTATCCTGCCATTCTATCTGGTTGTCAGGGGGATAAGATTTGGAGTGTGGTCATGGCATGTTGGAAGGACTTAGATGATTCCGCAATCCTTACTGCCATCATCATCATCACCATCACCATAATTACCGCCACCACCACCATCACCATCATCATCATTGTGCGCCTGCCCACCGCATGTACACAGAATTTCAAGAAAGCACATCAAAACATTGCGGTCAAACTTGTAAGAGGTAAATTATTTGAAGCTGTATCTCTAAATACTAAGCTGTCCTGCTGCATTGAAAACCTCAACACCAAATTGAAACATCACGATAGTTGCACAGAGACCTGCATGAGATCTCACTCGCTTTGTAGTGTAATTTCCATGTTGAAATGTACTGATTGCTAGTAGCTTGTATTCTCTAAGTACAGGTACATTCGTGCTCTTTATATATACGGTATTCGGAGTATGTCTTGTACACAACCATGCGTACTCAGCTGGCATCTCCAGCTGAGTCTGGAATGACCATCATCTTAGAGAGATTATGCATCAGGGCAACTGAAGCCATATGTCAGGGAGATAAACCATATATGCAACACTCCCCCCTCTTGCTATGCTCCGTGGAGCAAGAAAACAAACAAACAAACAGACAAGCAAACAAACAGTGATTCTCATAGTAGCCTCCTTAAAACCCTGCGTGGCAAGAAAGCAGGGAAAGAGTACAACTGTAGCCTGAGGATGGCCATTCATATAAACAAAGAAATCTGTATTCCAACAGTAAAGACAACATTAAATTGACCTCCAATTACCATAAACCCATTGCTTTTGTGAACTTCATATGCTTATCTTTCGTTAGTGCTTTCGTGAGTTTATCTGCCACATTTTCGTCTGTGTGTACAAGGAATAGTCGAGTATTGGTCGTTTATGCAGAGCTCGACTATTGTGATAGCAAACGTCGATGTGTTTAGTTCGAGCTTTGATGATTCCCATGGTGATAAGGGTGAAAGCACCCTGATTGTCGCAGTTGATTGGCAGCGGTGGTAAGTCTTTGCCGAGAATGTCTTTCTGTAGTTGGAGTAACAATTTCGCTTCTCTAGAGGCCTCCGAGCAGGCGATGAATTCGGCCTTGAGAGTTGACATGGCGATGAGACTCTCCTTTCGAGACTCCCACAAGATAGCTCCATTGCTGGTGAGAAATGCATGGCCTCCCTGAGACTTATGGTCCGCACTGTCATTAGCCAAATCAGAATCCGAATATCCTACCAGACTATTGCCGATGTTGATGCCAATGCCAATGCCAATGCCAATGCCAATGCCAATGCCAATGCCGATACCGATGCCGATGCTGATGCCAATGCTGATGCCAATGCCAATGCCAATGCCATTGCTGTTGAAGTGTAGATGAAAATCAGCTGTATATTTGAGATACTGAAGGACTCTCTTAGCAGCAGTCATATGGCTGGTGAATGGCCTTGAATTGTAACGAGAAAGAGCAGCGACTGCATACAAGAAATCTGGCCAAGTTGCAAGTGCTGCATACATTAGTGATCCCACGACTGCTTGATAGTCTGTGATATCTTCCAATTCCTTCTCCCCCCGATCCTCGGCCAAGTCCAATTTTACATTGGAATCCATCGGTGTCGAGACATCGTGAGTGTGCTTCATGCCGAATTGTCTGAGAATTGTGATGATATAGGCTTTCTGTCTGAGACTGACCCTGGTACCATCCCCGGTACCATCACGGTGGATTTCGATGCTGAGGAATTGGCGTGCCAGGCCGAGGTTTGTTATCATCTATTTCTCTGAGAGTTTCGCTTCGACTTCAATTCCAGCTTTGGCGGCAGCCTCCGGACATGACATGGAGATATCATCGACATACAGAAGTATCAGAATGCCATCACTGTGAAGGTAGAGGTTAGGATCTGCAAGGAATTGAGTCAACCCAAGAGAGAGTAGAAAAGTATTGATATCATTGTGCCATAGCCGTGGAGCTTGTTTAAAGCCGTAGAGAGCTTTCCTGAGTCTGACAACGATCTTTGGTGCGTTGAGGCCCTCTGGTCATCCTTCTGGCAAAGTCATATAGATGTCATCATCGTCAATTTCAGGGTTTAGGAAAGTGGTCACTACATCCAAGAGGTCCATGTTGCACCTGTATCTCCCGATAAGAGAGATGAAATACCGAAACGTAGTTTGCTTCCCAACAGGGGCATAAGTCTCACCGAAATCCGTCTGTTCGTATCCTTTTATGACTAGCCGTACTTTGTACCGTGTGGACCCGTCCAGATTGTGTTTAGTCTTGTAAACCCACTTGACCCAATCGGCTTAACTGGCAGTTGCCGTGCTTCCCGGGAATGGAGATCAGAGAAGGTGTTATTGAGCAGGATCGATGAGCTTTCTTCCTCCATGGCTCTTTTCCAGTGATCTCGTTGAGGGCTTTGCATAGCTTCCGCTTTGGTGAATAGATCTGTTGCAGATGCCGTTAATGCTTCTGCGGAGACAATACCTTGACTTCTTGTAAGACGACTCCCTATCGGCGGAGCTGGAGCTGTAACTGGAGTGGGAGATGGAGCTGGAGCTGGAGCTGCTTGTGGTACTTGGCTAGATTAGTTCATTGCTGGTGCCGAGCCCCGGGCAGTCTGATCCTCTCTGCGGAGGCGCCGGCTGTGGGCGATGTTTTCTGCATTTGCTGCCGAACACTGGGCAGTCTGATCCTCTCGGCGGAGGTGCCGGCTATGGGCGTTCTCTGCTTCCTCGTCAGGAGCTTTATGCATGTGAGATGAAAATCTCTTACCTAACTGCGTAGGTTGACTGCCTTGTCTTCGGAGAGGCTCATCTCCAGTATCTGTTTCCTCGATATATTCCTTGTCTTCTGGTAGTCCAAACATATCTGTATCAATCTCATTGCTTTCATGCAGGCATGACATGTGTGCATTTCTCTCTTTGTCCAAGACAACATCTGATTGGGCTTTCACCTTCTGGAATTCGCGATCCCATATCCTCCACAATGTCTGTGAATCCTGTGTGTAGCCTACCATCATGCAGGGCTTTGATCTCAGGCTGAATTTGCCTCAGCGTTGAAATTCGGGGATGAGCCTGCTGGCCTAACACCCGAATCAGCATAGGTTGTGGAGAGAAGCTTGATACGATATTTCGTTGCTGTCAGCATCATGCATCAGTTTGCCAAATCCATGCAGCATCTCGTAAGGCGTTTCAGATGGTGCTTGATAGCCATCGCAGTCATTTCTTTTCAGACCTTCATTTGGTGATCTTTGATGGAGATAGACTGCAGTATTAACTGCTTCTCCCCAGAACTGAATGGGAGCCTGAGAGTCAATCATCATTGCCCGGGCGTTTTCAGTGATTGTACAGATCATTCGTTTGGCAACACCGTTTTTATTGTGTGGGTATGGAGGCCATGGCTCGTATGTAGTACTGCGGGCCGCGAGGACATACCGGAAGGTCTTTTGTCGTATTCTCCCCGTCCATTATCGCACCAGAATTACTTGATCTCATATCCCATTGACTCTACTCGGGCCTGAAATGACTGGCAGGCGGAGGTGCAGGTTTTGGCTTTAATATTTTGGAGCGGCCATATGGATGTGTACCTCGAGTAGTCGTCGATAAATAGTATATAGTATCGATTGTCTCCCAAGGTCAGTCTAGAGAAGGGACTGCACACATCCGAATGTGCAAGTTCAAAAGGCTTTGTAGTGCATATGACTGGCACTCTAATAAACAGTTGCTTGTGCTTGGCTCGGATGCAAACTGTGCACATTGAGTCATCGTGTGTATATCCGTCAATCAGAGTTTTCATGGCGGTTGGATTTATATGGGCTAGTCATCGGCGCCATAGTCTTTACTCTGAGATTGTGAGAGACTTTCGAGTGGGCTTAATCTTGGCTGCGATAGGTGCTCTTGATGATTCGATTGTAGACTCAATTGTATGCTCAATTGTATGCCCAATTGTATGCTCAATTGTATGCTCAATTGTATGCTCAATTGTATGCTCAATTGTATGCTCAATTGTATACTCAATTTTATGCTCGATTGTAGATTCGATTGTAGGCTCGATTGTAGGTGAGCTGTCTCTCATTCTCCTTTTTCCCTTCTCGGTAGTCGATGATAGGAGTGCTGTTGTGGGGACTATGATATATATGCCATTGATTAGTTTTCTGGCGAGACGGAAGGAAGATGGCGAAGTGATTGAGTATTTTCCATTCCGAAATAAAGTCGTATGCCCGCCCAAATCCAATTGGTTCATTGATAGAAGGGAAAGTCGAAAGGTAGGAGTATGAAGGGCTTCGACTTAATAGCCTTGTATAACGTCGACGAATCCATAGTGCGTGGCGGTGACTGAATTTTTGTCTCAGAGCTAGATTACTATAGGCAGCAAGAGCATTTTGAACGTTGAGAAGCTGCTGCGGTTATTGTACATGTGGTGTGATGCTCCGGAATCAATGACCAACTTCGGAGCCGCCACGGCGGTGAAAGCACCAGCAGTTAGTCAGAAGGGACTGCAGTCTCCAGTCGTAGCGAGATCTGCTGTAGCAGTGGCTTTCTTCACTTTCCACCACGCCTTTTTACATTTGTAGGAGACGCAATCGACTTTGACGTGGCCTGGGAGCCCGCACTGGAAACAAATGTGCTCATCGTTTGCTCTGATGTTTCCTCCCTCCTTGGTGCGTGTCCGCTTGCTGCATGCATCGGTAGTATGGCTGTCAATTTTGCAATACGTGCACTTACTTGCGTGGCTGTCTCCGGTTCCACTGCTTCCACCGTGTCCACTATGTCCACCGCGTCCTCTGCGTCTGCCGCGTCCACCACCTCCACTACGCCCACAGCCTCGGCCACAGTGGCCGCCATGTTGAGAGAACAGGGCAGCCCCTGTGGATGCATCTCCAAGTTCTTTGGTGAGGCTGGCTGTAGTTTCTTCCTCTAGGAGGTCATGCATGGCTTCTTCAGATGTTGGTAAGGGCCTTCTATGCTTTAGGACCATTAATATCAGCGCATACTGAGATGGCAGTGATGCAAATATTTGTGTGCGGAAATCTCGATCGGTGACTACATCGTCGGTATGGTCCAGTTGTATGTGGTAGTTACTGAGCTTGGTGAAGTATGCATTAAGTGGTTCATCCTCCTTAGGTCGGCAAGCACGGAACTGGCAAATGATGTCCTAGCTGCCGATATAAGATCCGGCGGTGTCAAGACTCGTTTGTAGTGTGTTCCACATTTGGTGAGGATTTCGTATACCTTTGACGATGCGCCAAACTTCGGAGGAGCAGGAAAGTCTGATCACAGACGCAGCCTCGGCTTCCTTAGCCTTCCAATCATCATAGTTCTTATTGTGGTCGAAGTCAAGTGGCTGCAGTTCAGGATTCTCTCCGGTGACGATTGCGTATGCATTCATGACTGACCGGATGAGAATCATATCGTCTTTCCATTTGTCACAATTGTTGTGAGTGAGCTTAGGGATGTCGCCCCACCTGGTCTTGTTGAATGCGGGGTCAGAGGAAGTCATCATGAGATCGTGGAGATGGCTTATGATGGTGTTGAGTTTTATTGCTGTTTATGCGGCTGTTGCTACGGTGACAAGGTTTAGGGTTCTTGAGGCTCTTTTGGAGATCGTGAAGGAGATCATAGGAAAGATCATGAGATTTTAAATAGTAGTGATAACCGGGCTCATAACCTGTTGAAATGTACTGATTGCTAGAAGCTTGTATTCTCTAAGTAGAGGTACATTCGTGCTCTGTATATATACAGTATTTGGAGTATGTCTTGTATGCATGGATGCACACTCAGCTGGCATCTCCAGCTGAGTCTGGAATGACCACCATCCTAGAGAGATTACGCATCAGGTCAACTGAAGCCATACGTCAGGGAGATAAACCATATATGCAACATTCCATGTTGCATATATGGACCGCTCCCTGACGTATGGCTTATGGGCTTCTGCTGGGATGATGGGGATCATGATCATGGTGATTCCAGATTCAGCTAGAGATGCCAGCTGGGTGTGCATGCATGCATACAAGGTATACTCTGAACTCCATATATAAGATCACACAATTTTTCCTGTAGTTTAGTATATACAAGGCTTCTAGCAATCAGTATTTCAACATTCCACTACAATCATGTAATGTAAACTCTGCATAAAGTATCACTCGCACATAGAGGGTAATTTACTATTACTATATGATCTGTAAGGAAGTCACCTGTACTGAGATCGCTGAATTCACTCTCAGGTTACAGACTCACAGTCGTAGACTTATCCACGAGTTTTCACCCGCCACCGCCACTGACACTGCTATTTGCAATCATGAGCTTCCATTGACCTCCATGGTGTTTCAGGCTCTCATGTATATAAAGACTGAGCTTTTCCTTAGATAGTAGAATAGACTTCATCTGCTTCACATTCACAACATTTATACTTCATCTATAGTAACAAAGCTCTAATGGCATTGCCTCTACTAGCAAAATTATGCCACCATGATTAGTATTGTGGGATTGTAGTGTGATTCAAACAAAATGTAAACTACATTTACACCACATCATCTATTTTACACCATTTCTCACACCACAGTAGTTTGCTTTATGCTACGCTTTACCAACAACGTGTACTGTAGGGATATTTACTCTACATTACGGTACTGTAACGGGCGGGGTCGGGCGCAGGTGATGTGGATGTTCGCAAGACTGAACTCGAAGGGGGTATCGAGGGACAAGGACAAAGACAAGAATCTCGAAGATGTTTTCAAAGTCGTACTATTGCTTGCTATACAAGAGAACTAGTAAAGAGAGAAGAAAAGGAAATCCTCCAACGTCAAACAACCTCTCTTTATATACAGTTCGTTCGCTACCTCCGAATCATCCTCCATGCTTCGATGTACTGACCGAATAATCGTCCCATGATCTTACACACCTGAAAACTCTTCTTATCAGTACAACCACGCCACATCGTCCGACGTCGCAACACTTCTTCCTACGTCCTCATCTCATTCATATCATCTTACATTATTCCCTCACCATCTCGGGTTCCTCGCGCCCCTTTAGAACCTTCATCCCCGCTTTCTCTAATGAGTGACTTCCTTTCCCCTGGTTCCTGCACATCTTCTCGCGTACCTTAACAAATGTAACCTATCCTATCCCGATTCCTTCGGGCCGTAACAGTATACCCCTCTTAGCTTCGAGGTCCTCTGAGAACCATTCCCAACGGGCCAGGTTTCTGAGGGTACTTCTCACGGAAGGTGTCGAGGACTTGGAGTCCATCAACATCCCTCGCTGGTTCCCACGTTATCTGATCGTATCCCGTCCACCGTACGAGGTATTGTAGCTGATTCCTATACATACGAGAATCTTCCACCCGCTCCACCTGATACTCCTGATCACCCTCCACTTCCACTGGGGGGGGTGGCGTAACCACCTGTCCTGGTAGCGGGTCTTCTGCAACAGGATCCAACAACGAGACAGGATGTACGGGATGGATCCGTAGGCTTCGAGGCAACTCAAGTTCATAAGCATAAGGGGATACCTTCCGCTTCACCGCATACGGTCCCAGCGGCTTCCAATCCAGCTTTCGGGACGGTCTCGTGGTTCGGATGTATCGGGCGTCCAGCCATACCTTGGTTCCCTCCTGCATCTGGGGTGCTGGGAGTCATTTCTTATTGGCTGCTGCCTCCATATTACCCTGACTCCGTCGCATCTCTACTCGGAGGTGTTCATGGATCTGATGCATCGCTATCTGTACTTGATCAGCATCGGCTACCCTAGAATCTCCCGATTTTTCAGCTATTTCTTCAAACGTCATCCAGGGATCCGTTCCTGTAACTGCAAAGAACGCGGAACACTTCGTAGTTTCGGATGTTCCATTATTCGCGGCGAACTCTGCTAGGGGTAGCCACTGTACCCAATCGTCCTGTTGATGACTTGTGAATATTCGGAGGTACTGTTCCATGCTCGCATTCATTCTTTCTGTCTGTCCATCGGTCTGGGGGTGGAACGCTGTTGACAACCGTCGGTCAACGCCCAACCTTTCACATAACCGTTTCCAGAATACTGCGGCAAACTGGGGTCCTCTGTCCGATATAATTGTCTTGGGTAATCCATGTAATCTGACCACATCTTTCAGGAACATCTCCGCCAGTCCTCGGGCATCGACGGTTATTCGGCAGGGCACGAAGTGTCTCATCTTAGACAATCGATCCACGACTACCCAGATGGCATCGTATCCCTCACATTCTGGTAAGCCGGTTACGAAATCCATTGATATGTCCTCCCATGGCTTATCTGGAACTGAGAGGGGTCGTAGCACTCCGAAACTAGTGTGTCTACCGGTCCGGAACTTCTGACATTCCGCACAGCTCCGTACATATCGGTCCACCTGTTTTCTCATAGTCTTCCAGTAGTACCGTCGGCTTAGGAGATCAAACGTCTTACTCCTCCCTGGATGTCCGGCTAACGGGGTATCATGGTGTTCCTTTATCAAGCGCAACTGTAGCTCCGGGTCTTCCGGTACATATTGTTTTCCTCGATAAAATAACCTTCCGTCCTGTTCCGAGCAGTCTGCCACTGTTATTTCCTTCATTGAGGTCCCCTTTCGTACTGCCTCAAGTATCCTTTGTACGAAATCGTCCTCCCTCGTGGCATTTCCCAGTTGTTCGTGGATCGGGTGTATCTCTTTCAGGTCGTTGGCGAGAATTCGTAACTGCTCCGGAAGATTTTCTGGCTTCAGTACCACTTGTTCCATCGTTTTTAATCTTTCATCCCCTCCCTCAGGTAGGTCTCCAGGCCTTCTTGTCAATGCATCCGCTTTCCCATTAGATTTGCCAGGTCGATAGACAATCTCGTAGTCAAACCTTGATAAAAATTGGGCCCACCTAGCCTGACGTCTATTTAAGTGGTTTTTGGACATAAAATATTCGAGGTTCTTATGATCAGTTATCAGTTTTAGGGGATGTTCTGCGCCCTCGCATTCCGCTCTCCATTCTTCGAGTGCTATAATGATTGCCATTAGTTCTTTATCGTAGATATCGTAATTGCACTCTGCTGGTGAATGTTTTTTAGAGAAGAATGCTACCGGATGTAACACTCCCTCATCATCCCTTTGTGACAACACTCCTGCAGAGACGTAATCTGACGCATCAGTTTCAATTATAACTTCCCGGTGATGATCGAAATGTCGAAGGGTGGGTGCCATTGTAAACTTGAGTACCATTTCCTCAAAAGCTCTTTGTTGATCTTCTAACCATTCGAAAGGGACGTCTTTCTTCGTTAATCTTGTATGGGGTTCCGCCACATCGGAATATTCTTTAATAAATCTCCGGTAATAATTGCAAAATCCTAGGAACTGTTGAACTTCGAAGAGATTATTTAAATGGCCATTTGCAGTCTTCTTTTCCCGCGACCAGTTTCGAACTGTATCGATCTTATCCGGATCCATAGATATTCCATTGGTTGATATAATAAGTCCAAGATACTTGACGGTTTCCTGATGGAATTCGCATTTTTCCTGTTTCAAGTAAAGTCCCGCTTTCGACAAGCGTTCCATAATCCATTTGACGTGTTCCTCATATTCTTCGATCGAATTACTATATATCAGAATGTCGTCCAAATAAGCAGATGCAAAACGGTCTAAGGCTTCTCGAATGGTATTATTGATATATCCCTGAAAATCCGCTGGTGCATTGGTGGTTCCAAATTGCATTACCAATGGTTTGAATAATCCATACCTGGTGCGGAAGGCTAAATTGTGCTCATCTCCCTCTTTTACCCGTACTAGATTGTACGCCCCTCTTACATCTAGCTTAGTGTAGACCCGTGCTCCCGCTAATAGGTCTAGGGTTTCTTGCATAAGGGGTAAAGGATACCTATTCTTGACGGTTTTACAATTTATATCGCGGTAATCAATACAGAATCGAAGTCCGCCATCTGGTTTCTTTGCGAACAGACATGGTGCTGCATATGGTGAGGATGACTGTCGTATAAACCCTTTCGTCATATTATCCTCAAGCCATTCCTTCATAACCACCAATTCTTCTCTAGACATCTTATAGAGGGGTCCCCAGTACGGTATCTCGCCTTCCTTAAGTCGGACCTCATGATTGATATTAGGTCGATGCGGTGGTAGTCTGTCAGCCAGCACTTTACTGAACAATGGGAGGAACTCATGATACAGTTTCGGGATGACTTCCTCCAATGGTTTTTCCTTAAGGTCCTTGGCCTCAATGGCTTTATTAATGTCATATAATGATGCTTTAAAAACCGTAAGTCTCCCTCGTTTAACTGTTTGGAAGAAAGAGGCTCCATTTAACATAACTACATTTCCTCGGAACGGCTTTGTTTTTCGGATATCCGCAGTCCAGAGTTTCTTTTCTTCGCACATTGGTTCAGGTGGTTCCTCTGTGACTCCTCGAACTGTAACAGGAGCATCCTGACAATGATTCACACAGTATTGAGATCCAAACGTGACCGTATTCGAGGCGAACCTGATTGCAACATCATGTAATCTTAACCATGGGATCCCTAACACAATGGGATAGTGTCCCAATTTCGTAACAAACATCGGGATCCTTTCCTTATGATCCTGTATATTCATACCCACCTCTGCCAGGTGGGTTATATCCCCTGATTCAATGGTTCGGCCATCGATAACTTCAACCTGTCTTCTTTCTTTAAGTTCCTTCAAGGGAACCTCATGGTGACGAGCAAAATCTTGATCCATAATTGCAATTCCCGTTGCTCCGCAATCTATCAATGCATGTGTTTGTATCACTTGATCACGAATGGTCAGAGAACAGGTTATAACCAAATGTTTTCCTTCCATTGATCCCTCCAATACATCCACCTTGCTAATTGAAAACCGCGAAATTCCAAAACATTGTAAAGCATTTGAATCAAAACTTTTCTTGTCAACTAGGGAGTCACCTTTCCCTAATCGACCCGCTCTTTTCCCTTCTCCCTTGAATCCTCCTTTCCTTCGGCCTCCATTACTTCTGCCCCTGCCGCCTTGAACGGTCGGGCCTTCTTTCTTACTGCGCAGTCCACCACTCTGTGGTTAAACCCACCACAGTATAGACATCTCCCATCCGCGAACCTCTTCGCTCTCTCCTCGTCCGATATCCGCCTCCTGCCCACACTAAGATTCATTGGCGCTGGTCCGGTATATCCATCCACAGTTCCTGCAGGTGCTACCTCTGGTGCCTTCGGAGGTGCTGGTGCTCTTGGTGCGCTTGGTGATCCTGCCGAGGAAGTCCACTTATGTTGCACCGCTTTCTCCGCTTTCCGTTGTCGAATTTGGTTGTCCCGTTTCTGGCACAACGTCACAAACGCAGGAAGCTCATCCGGCATATCGGTATGTATGAAGGAGTCTTTCATCTCTTCGGACAATTCCGACCTCAGGGCATTTCGAAGAGCCGACGGATTCCAATCCAGGTCGGCGGCAATGACTTGGAACTCAGCATAATACTGAGAGAACTCTCGGTTCTTTTGTTTAATTTCCCGCATGTTCCGTTCCGCGGTGGCCACTCGGTCTGGATCCCCAAAAGCTGCTTCCAGGAGTTGTATAAAAGCTGTAAGGTCTCCTAAGTCTATTTCCCCGTTCCCCCGGACGTGTGGCAGGATTTGGCGCAAGGCGAGGCCGCTCAGATGGTTGAATGCGTACCTCATCTTCGACTGTTCGTCGGGAAAGCTGTTGGGTTTGTGTCGGATCATCATCCGGAGTTGTGCAATCCAGCCTCTCAACTGAGTTCGATCCAACCCTGAAAAGTCCGGGGAGTCCGGAAACTTCTGTCCTCTGTCCTCCTGTCCTTGGGGGGGTGTCGGGGCTGCCCGTGCCGCTAAGGATAGCGCATTGGCTAACTGCGTCCTCAAACTCACGGCTTCTGCGCTGGCCTCCCTTGCATCCCGTGTCATGTCGTCCAGTTCCTGTCGTATGGCGTCGTCTGTCCCCTCCACTCGGGGGGTCCGTTGGGCTACCTCCAGTTCGCTCCGCAGGGTCGCCAACTATATTTCGTAACCGGCGTGGTCGCACACGAACGGGGGAGGTTCGGCTCGTGCCCAGAGGATGGTTATCTGGTTCCACAGGTCTGCTATTTCCGCGGGATGACGGCATACTTGTTGGATCTCTCGTACGGGTTGTGAGTATTGTGCCACCCTGCTCAGGACCTGCTGTATCACCATCAGCAGTTCGATGTTTTCTGTCGCTGTGGATTCTCCGAGATTTGTCTCGAGGATTCGATTGATGGTTCCCTGGTCTTGTACTGACACCAGGGCCGCTCGGGGTTCCTGTGATCCGGACATTGCAACGGATCAAGCACATCTACCAATGCCAGTTAAACTGGTCAAGCTCGGAAGGGGTAGGTGTCGGTGGTTCGACAACAATCAGAGGGACCTCAGGGGCCTTTGCTGTTGCTGCTGCTGCTGGAGCGTGACCCTCGGTTTCGTGGGTTCCGCGGCAGTCGTGTCCTTCACATCATCAAGGAGTATCTATATCACAGTTAAACCAGGAATGGGCTCCCCAATACCTAGTCCAACTGTTTCCAAATACGGGATCGTCTATCTCTAAGCCTCCTCCGTATGCGGCGGCTTCTGTCCAGTAATGATTCCAAGGGGAGGGAACGTCTGACTGTTCCCAAAAGTAAGCGGGGAGGCAGATTTCGTCTACCTCAGTATTCAGTAATCCTTCGATGCTTTCGAAGGCGTTCAAAGGTTCGGGTTCGGACAATGTGCAAAATGTTCCGGCAAGGTCAAACCAATTCGTTCGAGAAGTGCAGTTACTGTCGTACTTTTGCATACGAATATGGTGATCGATGTGGGTAATTCCGGATATTAAATCCGGTAAGCTGTCTGCGGATATCGACGCAATCATCGCAGATATGAATCCAGTAGCGTTCGGGTCCTAAATATACCCAACAAGAGGAGGAGCAAGGTTCGCGACAATACCTACAACCGTTCGAGGGATGTAGGCACATCCAAATGTCTTAATTCGTAGCTGCAGTAACCGCAGATCGAAATATAGCTGTCAGTTTCTTCAAAGAAGTACCAACACAGATCAAAGCAAGGGGTCAGGCAATGTTGACAGAACATCCGCTATCAGGTGTGTAAATAAGGGACTCGTTCTAATGTAATGGGCGGGGTCGGGCGCAGGTGATGTGGATATCTGCAAGACTGAACTCGAAGTGCGTATCGAGGGACAAGGACAAAGACCAGAATCTCGAAGATGTTTTCAAAGTCGTACTATTGCTTGCTATACGAGAGAATGAGTAAAGAGAGAAGAAAAGGAAGTCCTCCAACGTCAAATAACCTCTCTTTATATACAGTTCGTTTGCTACCTCCGAATCATCCTCCATGCTTCGATGTACCGACCGAATAATCGTCCCATGATCTTACACACCTGAAAACTCTTCTTATCAGTACAACCACGCCACATCGTCCGACGTCGCAACACTTCTTCCTACGTCCTCATCTCATTCTTATCATCTTACATTATTCCCACACCATCTCGGGTTCCTCGCGCCCCTTTAGTACCTTCGTCCCCGCTTTCTCTAATGAGTGACTTCCTTTCCCCTGGTTCCTGCACATCTTCTCGCGTACCTTAACAAATGTAACCTATCCTATCCCGATTCCTTCGGGCCGTAACAGGTACCGGGCTGGTTCACAAGTCCTCATACATACCAAGAATTTCTTTCAAATGAACTTCCATATCAATTTGTACTAAGCACCTATAGTATAGTAAATGTAAGGGCGTTTGTGATGGTGCAGAGCTAGAACTCACAGTCGTGGTCCCAAGTAATTGATATCATTCAGACCTTAGCGCAGCAGTGCCCTAACTATTACCCCTAACCCGAACGAAATATCAGTATCAGAATTGCACCTGGACCTAATATCTGTGCAACTGGAAGTAGTGATGAGGATTAAAGCTCCACCCCTTCTCTAGTAACTAGTACTTCTGCAAGGTACAGGGATCTAGTCATTGGGTTCCTTCAAGAGGTTCAAAATAAATAATAGCTGCTGGCTTTACCAGAGCGACTGCGCTTGCAATAGGAGTTATATAGGTTGATATAGGTTAGTGATCTATGTCGTTGGCTCTTATTGTGTAAATAACCACCACAAACTGGTGGGAAGAACTTGCCAGTGATTCTGCCATTAACCCCTGTTCTGGTCCTGAAGCCGACTCTGTGAAGCAGTCTGTAAGAAGTCAAAAGCTCTCTGCACCTTTTCGCAGATGACTTCACTGATGTGTGCTGATGTATTGCCCAATAACTTCTCCCATAATCAATGGCTGTGATCCCGATCTTGTTGACAATATGCACTATGATCACGACAGTGGTACAGTTCTGCACCTTCAGTCAGTCGTTACTAAATCTTAGTCAGAAGAATCTGAGAGCCTGTCTTGTGAAGTAATAGCCTATTGTTGTGGTATACGGCCGGGTTTACTGGAATTTGAGACATGGGGAATAGGGGCCATATTGTTGAAATAGTGATGCTTGAGAAGCTTAATTGTGATCTGTCTAAGAGGGCCACAAGGCCAGTATATATATGAAAGTACAAGTACGGCTGAATGTCATCCGCTGGTACCAGAGTCAACAGTGATCTCCGGCCATACGAGACATCACCGTCTCCAGCCATATGCGACATCACCGTGTCCGGCCATACAAGACATCTCCGTCTCCGGGCATACAAGACATTTCCTTCTCCGGGCATACAAGACATCTCTGTCTCCGGGTATATAATACTCATCTCCGGCTGAGACCTATATATGCAATACTCCCACTCTTGCTATACACCATAGTGCAAGAAACAAATGAAAGAATGAAACAATGTGATTTCCAGAGTAGCCTCTTTAAAACCCTACGAGAGTGAGCAGGGAAAGAGCACTACCATAGCCTGAGGATGGCCATCCATAAAGAAACAAAGAAATCGACGTGCCCAAAAGAAAAGTGAAACCATCTTAAATCCAACCTTAAATCGACATCTCCATTACCATAGCCCCATTGCCTTTGTGAATTTCTGGTGCTTATCCTTCGTCATGGGCTTGGTTAGTATATCTGTCACATTCTTTTTTGTATGCACGTAGGAGCAGTCAACTATCCTACGGGCATGGATATCTCGACTATTGTGATAGCAAACGTCGATATGCTTTGTGCGTGATTTTATGATTCCAGTTGTGATGTGACTAAGTGCTCCCTGATTGTCACAATTGATCAGAAGTGGTGATGTGTCTTTGCCTTGTATATCTCTGTGGAGCTGGAGCAGCCACATCGGCAAAAGTGCAAATCGACTATAGGCTGCGCTACACGCACACGCGCAGCTCATAGCAAGCTTCCCGTGGACCCCTGCACGACGCGCAGCCTATAGTCATCTATAGTCGATTCATAGATATGTGCCCATGGGCCTATGGAACTATATATGGCTGCCGGCCAGAGATAGACCTATACCAGTCTTTACTGTCTGCAGTCTTCGCTCTTATACCGGTACTATACACACTATCGCTGTGAGTCTACATGAGAGCCCACTGGCGATTGAAAGCCTACTCTAGAGCCTGCTTGAGAGCCTGCTTGAGAGCCTGCTGGAGAGCCTGCTTGAGAGAGCCGCGTTTGAGAGAGCCGCATTTGAGAGAGCCGCGTTTGAGAGAGCCGCGCTTCGGGAGGAGTAGAGTTTTCCACGGGAAGCTTTTGGCCGATGGCAAACTCTGAGTCTGTGGAAGCTTTCGCTAATGGAAGGCTCTAAGTCTGTGGAAGCTTTGGCTAATAAGAAGTCTCTAAGTCTGCGGAAGCTTTGGCTAATAGAAGGCTCTAAGTCTGTAGAAGCTTTGATGCTAACGTTGACGTAGCCAACCTACTTGTCTAAGTGCTTCTGGTACTATGATCACCATCACCGACACCATCAGCATCGCCATCATCACCATCAGCCCCGGCCCGAATGCGCACACATACGCCCACAATCAGTGGGAAGCAGGCAGCAGATTCCGCTGGAAAATCTGAGTTGGAGATCTGCTCTCCCCAAGATCCAATTGTCTACCTTTCCTGCAGAATCTAAGGCTGCAATTGTCAACACCATGACCATGAGGCATCGTGAGATCTCGTCGCGGTGGCCGTGCTAAAGATAGAGTTCAGACTGTGATATGGACCGACGTCATGATTTCGGCCGCTGCCACCAGCATCCTGTTGGATATCCGCTCAACCCGAGGCCCGAGTCCACCCGATGGCAGAGCGGCCAATATGGCCTTGTCATTCTGTATATAGAGAGACCGCTGGAGTAGAGAGAACGATATCGCTTTTAGACTTTCTCACAGCGCCTGCTACCATTTCCAACACCTCCTGCCACCTGCCACCCGCCACTCGCCTCCCGCCACCTGCCTCCCGGTGCCTGGCGCTTGCAACTCAGCAAGTCTCTGGATCGAGCACCCCGGAGCATACATGGAAGCATATAGTCAAGTGATATTGGGAGTGTACTTGAGAGCGTGCTCGGGAGTGTGCTTGAGAGTGTCTTGAGAGTTTACTGGGAGCGTACAGTCAAGCAGGCTGGGAGTGTGATTGGGAGCGTCCTTGAGAGCATGCCCGGGAGTGTACTGAGGTTGTACTCGGAGGTGTGCTTGGGAGCCTACTTGGAGTGTACTTGGGAGCGTCTTGAGAGCTTACTTGGGAGTGTATAGTCAAGCTGGCTGGGAGTGTGTCATCGAGTGCAATTAGGAGTTGAGAGCGTACTCGGGAGTGTGCTTGAGAGCGTCTTGAGAGCTTACTTGGGAGCGTACAGTCAAGCTGGGAGTGTGCCAGCGAGTGCAATTAGGAGCGTCCTTGAGAGCATGCCCGGGAGTGTACTTGGGAGCGTACAGTCAAGCAGGCTGGGAGTGTGCCATCGAGTGCAATTGAAAGAGTCTTTGAGAGCATGCCCGGGAGTGTACTTGGGAGCGTCTTGAGAGCTTACTTGAGAGCGTAAGTCAAGCAGACTGGGAGTGTGCAATCGAGTGCAATCAGGAGTGTACTTGGGAGCGTACAATGAAGTGTATCTGGCAGCTTGCTTTCAAGTTTGTTGTATGAAATGTGATGTATAGTATCCAGCGCACAAAATCGCGTGCGTATCGTTGTAATCTAGTCAACATGTAGGTCCATAGGACATTCATAGTGCCACACGTCAAATATGCTATGAATAACCGTCCCAAAAACAGCTTCTCTATGAGTTACGCGTCGCGTAAGGTCATTGTTCCCAGTGCATTTCGCTTCACGGGAGCCCTTGGAGCAGGCGATGTATTCGGCTTCAAGAGTTGACATAGCGATGAAATCTTGCTTTCGTGACCGCCATCAGACAGCTCCATTGCTGAGAAGGAAGACATGACCTCCTTGAGATTTGCAGTTGGCACTATCATTGGCCCAATCGGAGTCCGTGTAGCCAGTGAGTGGATCATTGCTGTTAGTGCTGCTGCTGCTGCTAAAATGCAGTCGAAAGTTGGCTGTGAATTTGAGATACTGGAGGACTCTTTTGGCGGTGGTGAGATGGCTGGTGAAACGGCGGGAATTGTATCAGCAGAGTGCAGCGACTGCGAATGAGATATCGGCCTGAGTTGCAAGTGCTGTGTATATCAATGAGCCGACAATTGCCTGGTAGCCTTTGATATCTTTTTGTTGTTTCTCCCCACAATCCTCGGCCAGATCTAGCTTCACATTAGGATCCATTGCAGTTGATACATCGTGGGCATTCTGCATGTTGAATCGTTTCAGAATCGAAGTGAGGAAGGCCTTCCGGCCAAGACTGATGCCAGTACCGTTGTCCTCACAGTGGATTTCGACGCTGAGGAATTGGCGTACCCGGCCGGGATTGGTGATTTTGTACTTTTCCGAGAGCCTGGCCTTAACTTCAATCGCAGCTTTTGTAGTATCTTTTGGGTACAACAATGAGATGTCGTTGACGTACAAAAGCATCAGAATACCATTGCTGCAGAGATTGAAGTTGGGGTCAGCCTGCGACAGTGTGAATTTGGGAGAGAGCAAGAAGGTGTTAATATCATTGTGCCAAAGTCGTGGTGCTTGTTTAAGACCGTAAAGTGCCTTCTTTAGTCGAACAATGATTGTGGGTGCGCTGAGACCTTCTGCCCAGCCTTCAGGTAGGGTCTTATAGATATCATCGTCATCGACCTTGGGATTGAGAAAGGTAGTGAACACATCGAAATGATCAATATTCCAGTGATGATTTCCGACCAGGGAGATGGGATACCGGAAAGTGGTGAGTTTTCCGACATGGGCATAAGTTTCTCCAAAGTCCGTTTGTTCGTAGGCTTTAAATACTAGGCGTGCTTTGTATCTTATGGTGCCGTCAGGATTGTGTTTCATCTTGTAGACCCATTTGGAGCCAATTGACTTGACTTGCAAATGCCTTGCTTCCCGGGAGTTGATAGGTGTGAATGTGTTATTGAGCAGGATCGATGTGCATTCCTCTTCCATTGCTTATTTCCGGTGCTATTACTGTGGGCTGTCCATGGCCTCCGTGTAAGTGAATGGATCGCAGTTGATAGATGTCGATGTGAGGGCCTTTGCCATGATGATTAATGCATTTGCAGGGATCTTAACCTGACTTCTTGTGATACAATCTGTAGGTGGTGGTTGGCATGATTGCTTGGTCATGGCCGCCGCTCAGCAGGCTTTGCCTTTGTCGTGATGGAGATGTCGATTGTGGACGACAGTTTCTCTGGACACTGGTGGCGCATCCACCTTGTCAGGAGGATGTGATCTCACACCTGGACTTGCAGGGAGACTTCGATGGTTGTCGGGCAGATTGTGGTCTGTATCATTGTCAGTACAGTCATGATCGCCACTTCCATCGCCTTCACCTGTTTGACTGGTTCCTGCATGGTCATAGAGAAGTCCATCTCTACCTGTTTCAATTTCCTCCACATATTCCATCTCTTCTGGATGCTCGAAGATGCCTGTTTGATCTGCATGTAGGCATGATGCATGGGTATTCCTCTCTTCGTTGAAGATGACGTCTGACTGTGATCTTACTACTAGCAATGCTGGGTCCCATATCCTCCAAAGTGTAGTCGCATCGCGTACGTAACCCACCATCATATATGGCTTGCATCTTGGGCAGAATTTGCCATGGCATTGCGGCTTAGGGATAAGTTGACTGGCATAGCAGCCAAATCACCAAAGGTGATGCAGAAGAGCTTTGTACAAGATTTCATTGCCGTCATTGTTGTGGGAGGGCTTGCCAAATGCATACAGCATTTCGTATGGAGTTTGATATGGTGCTTGATAGCCGTCGCGGTCATCTCTTGTTGTTAGGGCTTCATTCGGTGCTCGTTGATGGTGGAAGACTGCGGTGTTGACTGCCTCTCCACAACAAACACGTGGCGCTTGGGAGTCAATCATCATAGATCGTGCGTTCTCAGTGATGGTCTGGATCATGTGTTCAGTAACTCCGTTCGTATGGTAAGCTTAGGGAGGACATGGTTCGTATATTGTGCTGCGAGTGGCGAGCAACTGTCAGAAGGTCTTGTTGTCATAATCTCTGTGGCCATTATTGCTCCAAAATCGTTTTACTTCGTATCCCATGGAGTGAACTCAGGTCTGGAACGATTGGTAGGCTGAGGTGCATGTCTTGGACTTCTTGTCTGGAAGGACCCAAACAGAGGTGTATCATGTGTAGTAATCGATGAATAGGATATAGTAGCGATGTCAAGTGGAAGTGGGCATGGAGAATGGTCCAGACACATCCGAGTGCATGAGTTCAGATGGCATTGTTGTGCGGATGGTCTTGACTTTGATGATCTTCTGCATGTGCTTGGCCTGAATGCATGCGGTGCACATTGAGTCGTCTTTTGTATACCCGGCAATGAGAGATTGTAGAGTGGTAGGTTGAATGTGGGCTAGACGACGATGCCATAGTCGTGATTCTGAGATTGTAAGTGGCTTCCAAGTGTGCTTTGGAGATACAGTGGTAGGTGGACTTTGGGGTACAGAGGTATGTGTGATTGATAATGCTCTTTCTCTCTTTCTTTTTCTCCTTCTTGAGGTGGTTGGCGTACTTGTTGAAGTTAGTGCAGTTGCTGGAGATATGATATAGAGATGATTGACTCGATTGCCTGTGATTGGAATTAATGGAGATGATATGAAGCACTTGCCGTGTCCAAATGTGGTTGTGAATCCAGCTGTGTCCAATTGATTAATAGAGAGAAAGGAGAGCCGGAACATAAGTGTGTATAGGACATTGACTTCATATTGCTGTGAGACGTTGATGAGTCCATGGTGGCTTACTGTAACTTTGTTATCGTCTTCTAGTTCAATGACTATTGGTTGACGAAGTTTCTTTATTGAGTTGAATCCGGTGCAGTCATTGCACATATGGTGAGATGCTTCGGAATCAATGACCCATGCCGCTGGAGTGGAGGCTGCAGTGAGTGTGATTGCATTTTCGGCTAGTCAGATCAGGTGGCGATCACCTGCTGTAGCAAGTGACACAGATGCTGTGCCTTTATTGACTTTGTTGGGTTGATCCTGGACACATTTGAAGTAGACGCAGTCGGCCTTGAACTGTCCCGGGAGACAGCAGTGGTAGCATGTTCATTCATCGTTCTTAGAGGTGTTTGTATCGCTGTTGTTTGTGTCATTTTCGGTCCGTTTTCTCCTTCCACATGTTTCGGTGGTATGGTTGTTCATTTTGCAGTATGTGCATTTGTGCTTGGTGCATCTGTTTCCTTGTCCGCCTCCTGGTCCGCCACGTTGTCTGCCATGACCACGGCCGCGCTTTCCACCAGGTGAGAATAGAGCCGCTCCGGCGGATGCATCACCAATTTCTTTGGTTACTGTCAGGTGCTCGGCATATTTGCCGATCACATCCATACACTACTGGGCCATAGGGGCAAGAATTCACTGTTCAAGAATTTGAATGGTCGTTTCATATGAATTTGATAGGGTAGTGAAAATGTGTGTCTTCATTCGTTCATCGGTGATATTTTTGGTGGTGCTGATCAACTTCTTGCGGAAGGCGATTGGTTTGATAAAGTACTGGGTGACCATTTCGTCTGGCGATGGTCGAGAGGTGGTGAACTTCTGCGGGACTTTGGAGCTACCAAGTTTTGTTGCCGCATTGTCTAGTCGGTCCCTGAGTGATTCCCACATCTCCACAGAATTGTCGATATCGTCAATGAGTGGATGGAGGTCATCGCAGCATCCGAGGTGTATCAATGCTATTGCCTTATTGGCTTGGTCGTGTCGGTCTTCTTGCAGAGTGCGTAGGGCAACACAGTTACCAGAAGGGAGGAGTTCGACACCAGTGACAGGATTGTAGGCTTTCTTGGCAATGAGGACTCGGCAGATTGTTTGCTTTCAGATGTGGTAGTTTTCTTCAGTCAGCTTGGACACATTGCCGTGACCGGTCTTAAATATTTAGTTGGACATGTTTAGAGTGAACGAGGTTCCGAAGGTGACAATGTAGAGTGATAGATGGTGATGGTGTTGCGGCCGATGAGCAGGGATGGTTGTGAGTGGGTTAGGGATTTTGAGGCTCTTAATTGTAAGATTTAAATAGAGTATATTGGAGTAAAGATTGTAGTGGGCACTGGGCTCATAACCTGTTGAAATAGTGACGCTTGAGAAGCTTAATTATAATCTATCTAAGAGGGCCACAAGGCCAGTATATATATGAAAGTACAAGTATGGCTGAATGCCATCAGCTCGTACCAGAGTCAACAGTCAGCTCCGGCCATACGAGACATCACCATCTCTGGCCATACGAGACCTCACCATCTCCGGCCATACGAGACATCACCATCTCCAGCCATACAAGACATCTCTGTCTCTGGCCATACAAGACATCCCCGTCTCCGGCCATACAAGACATCTCCGTCTCCGGCCATACAAGACATCTCTGTCTCCGGCCATACAAGACATCTCCGTCTCCGGGCATACAATACTCATCTCCGGCTGAGACCTATATATGCAATATGTATTTCTAACGATGCGAGATCCCCGAATACTCCAAGTGACGATTAGTGTAGTGTGTGAAGTATCACGGAACTCCTACCGAGCAGGTATGTTTTAGTCCGGGAGTGTCAAGGCATACCCTGAAGCTAATAAATTGTTAACAATCCAGGGTAGATGAGCATAGATAGCCATTAAGACGAGCCGTCCCGTTACGGTGTTAATTTTCCTGATAAACGAAGCACAGGGTCGTGCTTGCTGTACACCTAAACATCGATATTCGGATATCTGCCGAGTTTAAACGAACCTGCATCTCGGGATCTTAGGTCTTAGGGTTCACGCGACTTACAAAATCGCCTTCACGCGAACGCTTCCCACCAAAAATCTTCCCGCAATATCTAGACTTTCTGTTTTGCTTTTTTTTTTTTGAAAATCTGGGAACTATAACATCTGTAATCCACCCTAACAACTGCACAACATCTTCAGATATGTCATATAACACCCCCGCACTCTTCATTCAGAGTTTTGCTCACACCTTACAGACTTGAAAAAATTTCCCCAAGCTCCTCGACTACATTCTAATCTTCCACACCTCCTTCTCACTATACTCCCTCTCCTACATCAACGACAGTTTCCATCGCCACATCTTAACGGAGATTGGGCGCCGAATCGACACCATGTCACACAAAGAGCTGGAAGAGCTATGTGAATTTCTCATACCCGAGTGGCTGGAGGAGTACTTCGCAGAGCTGTCTCCTAGCTGCGACCCAGGTATGAGATCGATATGTGGAAAGGGTGGGAATTGTGTGCATCGATATCGGCTGAAGGTATGATTTGGCCTATGGAGGGGATGGTGCCACCACCTATATCGCGAATCGAATGAAGTGAAATTGGCATTAGTGGATGTGTTTTGGTCGTACGACATCTAGATGATTGCAGTGGGAAGAGAGGTTTGATGGATGACGTCCACATAAACGAGAGAGATTAGATTGATTGGACAAATGTACTTTAGGTTAGATAGCGGGGATCCACATATCGGAAATGGCTAATATTCGCGTCGATCATCCGATCATCTCACCGCGCGCGCATCAACTTGGAAACGAGAGCAAGCGATGTGTAACGGCCCCAGTTTTTGAGTTTGTGGCAGATCCAAGTCCTGGATGTACTCTAGTTTCGGAGTATTCAAGTACTGTACTACTCATGGTGGTCCGGATGTTAGTAGTCATATGGGAGTGTCCGTCCGGAATTTTTTATATACTTGTCAGCGTTAGTAGGCTGGTGTCCAGTAAGTTAAAGCCTGTCAGCATTGTAGAATACTATCTAAAAAAAACTAGGCATTTTGTAAAGCTATGTAAACTCGAGAGTAGGTCAGCTGTTGGTCAAGTTTGGGTGCATATGATAGGAATCAAATTACAGGACCATGAAAAGGAGCCCTATCAATGGAGGAACAGTGATGCCCGAGTATGCGGTCTAAGCTTCATCACCATGTCCAACCATTATAGAGCTGTCAGCAATGACTGTCCAGTTAAAAAAATACTCGTCAGCACCAACTAGCGTCCAGACCACTGTGAGTAGTACAGTATGTTATACCCAAAGTTCTGAGCGAAAGATTAAATTAGGACAGTTATGCACGTGACTATAAGAACTCAATTACATCTCATGATCTCAGCTCAATCACCCTCACAACCTTCAACCTCTCAATAAATTTCAATCTTTCATCCTCTTATTTGCTTGGATTACCTCTTCGATGTTTGTCGCTACTCTAGATCTCCTGATGCCGTGAAACACGAAGCTAGATGGTGTTTGCACGTATTTATTGATACCCTTTTCTCGTGCCCAGACGCTCTGCCCTAGCTCGTACCTCGCTAGTGCGTCAGGTGGCTAGCGTAGCGCATGAGTCGAAAATCCGAGCCTGCGAGTATTTGAGGCTCCACAGGCGCGCTACGCAAGCCACCTAAGTCTGGGCACGAGAAAATTGATACCCGTAGATGCCCATAGATACCCTCCTACTGCATTAGTTTAGAAATGCTTGTAGACATCTCGTTCGGTAGATGCCTTCAGGCCTTGGTAGGTGAATATTGGCCCGACTTCATATATGAGCGCTCCATCTTCCAATGTAGACATCATCAATTCAGATTTTCTTTTTGCAACCGGGTTATGACCTGCAAGACGTGGCTGCTGTTTGTTCTCAAATGAGTGATACCCATTGATACCCATCGATACCACCGGTGCTCACCGTCTGACATCTGCAAACCAAGGCTGCGATAGAACTGGGTTAAGGTAGGAAGAAGATAACAAAAGTTATTTACGGCCGAAGAATGGCTCGGCGATTAGTATATAAGAACCCTTCTCTCCTCCTCCGGAGTAGACCATCAATTCAGACTGTGTTTCCCCTTCATTCCCTTCTAGAGTGCCATCAGGTTATGAAGCCCGGTCATTTCTTTTGATATTTTCTTTCTAAGTGATTCTTCTATTAGTTACTATCCCCGTCGGAGAGTGTTCAGATAGAGCATTAGTCTACCCAGCGCTAGTCAAGCACACGGCGGTTTATCCACACGGTTTTTGAGTCACAGACGTCAGTTTTCGGATTCACGATACGGTTTATCATAACGCGAACTATCGGCAGGAGTGCGGGGTGATCCCACGGCCGGCGAGTCAGAAATCACGACGGCCTGGTATACACGAGCCCCAGACACGAATCTTCCGAGTGAGAAACCTAGTGAAAGAAAATGATCACGTTCTTCCACATCAGTAGAGTTGGATTCCATCACCTCCGGATCAACGATTTCCTCCTTCGGATCCACTGTGAACTGCGCGTGCGTCATTAGCAACTGCGTATTCAACCGTATTCCGAACGAGAATGAGGAAGCATTTATGCCGGATGTGTCTTCATAGGCCTCCGCCTCCACCGTGGACAACGTCATCAGTAACTGCATATTCAATCGGGAAAAGAAAGCAGTTATACAGAAATCCATCGTGAATTTCAGTAATCCCATCGCATGATGTGGATATGGAACTGTTCGCGTGGTGTGTTAACGGCGTTATGGGGAAAGAGTTCTGTGGCATGTGGGTGATCGCGGGAACGCTATCTCCGGCCCCATTTCTCGCAGTGGCACTAGTTTTAATCCACAAACCCCCGGCGGGAGAATTACCACTACGCTATAGAGAAGGGGGTTTGAGGTATGTGGGTGATCTCGAGAACGCTGTACCATCTCCAGCCCCTTTCTCGCAGCGGTACTAGTTGTATCTACTCAACCCCTGTGGGAGAATCGCCACCGACACATGAGCACAACAACAAGCTCATGCCCGAAGGACAGTGCGAGTTCTCAATTCGCTGATCCCTTTCTCCCGCACTACTGCAGTGCTTGAGCTTGCCCCCCAATCAGCGTCAGTCCTCGATTTCGGAACTGTACAAAATCTCGAATTCCAGAGATTCTATGTACCGGAAGCAGAAGTCGCCCCGGGTTCACGAGAGTGGTGGGGAAATCTGTACCTGCCTAATCAAACGGCAAGAAAGAAGAGGAGGTTTGTTGTGATGGTACGCGAGAGGTAGCACCACCGAGGCACTAATGGGGGCCCATAGTGCTCGGAGTTGAAAGCAACAAAAGAGATAGAGATAAAGTTAAAGATATATTTGAGAATCCCTTTGTGTATAATATTATTCGCTAGTAGATTACCACGCTTCTTCTCATTACGGGAAGTGGCTGAGTTATGTATATAATATTGGCCGGTTCTGTGTATATAAGAGGTCTGCCCTCCTAAGTAGACAGACTTCATTGCCAATTCAGATATCATTTTCGCCTAGGCCGTACGAAACCACGCCGGCCGCTACAATACGAATCACAATAAGTCACTCATTCCTGCATCCAAGCTCCGTGTTGCATATGTGCTCTATCTCCCTGGCGTATGGCTTCAGTTGGGCTGATGCATAATCTCTCTGAGATGATGGTCATTCCAGACTCAGCTGGAGATGCCAGCTGAGTGCGCACGCATGCGTACAAGACATACTCCGAATACCGTATATATAAGATCACGAATGTACCTGTACTTAGGAATACAAGCTTCTAGCAATCAGTACATTTCAACACTCCGTGTTACGATATGGAAGTTGGGGAGAACCGTGTGCGTGTATTCTATGGTACAGAGAAAAGAGAGAAGGAGAAAAACTCGAGATATATACAGGAGGCATCAGCCCCTGCAGCAGTCACTGTGTATCAGATCTGTAACATATCTCCGGCACAAGTACACCTGTAACACTCCGGGAATGCGCCAGAGTTTGGAAAATCAGAGTTTACATTCATGTACCCCACGATCCTGGAGTCTCCGCTATCAACAAATAGTAAACACATTGTAAGCAGGAAGTTCGAACTCCCAGTGATGGCATCCCTAGCTTGACGGATGTGAGTGTTAGTATGTACAACATCAGTGCCTCCAGAACAATTCCAAGCAACAATCCCCTACACTCTCCTATGACGAGATCTAAGCGTGGCCATCTGCCTGTCTCACCCACCCACTGCTTTTCCCAGCCCGCCTTCCCATAAATCCGAAATTCGTAAATGCATAGAATCCTTCTCTCTCCCCAGACACAAAACTTCTCTCGCTCCACCCCAAGTCGACTACGGCGGTTTCGATCACTTCCAAAAGTTCACGCATGCTCGAGCCCGGCCGCAGAAAACTAGATCTTAACGAGGGGTTCATGATCCTTCCTTTGTACGCAAAGGCAAACAACCACTAACTTGACGAATCTCTAGTTCCCGGGTTCCGTAAAATGAGCAAAGTGCACTCGGTGTCATGTCAGCAGCTTGTAGAATATACCGGTGGGTTAATGGCGGAGGGTTTCGAGCTGAATAAAGATTACTTTTCGGGATTCTTTAAGAACAAGTTTGCGTACACGAGACTTGCGCATTACTTTCTTCCCGAGGGTGTGGGAACGGATGAGGTTAACACGGAAAAACATTGATTATGGGCTAATCATACTGCTGATTCGGGATGAAGTAGTGATTTGAAGGTATTGGAGGGAGAGGAGTAGGTTGGGTTTAAGCTCATCCCTGGTGCTATCGTGGTGGATGCGGGCGATATGTTGAGCTAGTTTACGAATGGATGAATGGAGCATAAGGTGACTACGCCATCGAAGGGAGTAAGTATTCGGTCGCGCTGTTTTCGACGGGCATCTCGAGTATAATATTGATGTGTTGTTGTTGGACGAGGGGTGGATGAAATGGGTGAAGAAAGGCGACGAGCCGAGGGCGGAAAGGAAGTGGGAACCTATTATGGTGGGGGTATACATCTAGCAGCAGTTTATGCTACCAAGGTATAAAGAAGAGAGAAATTGGAGGCCACTGTTGCTGGATAGCACCATGTTAAGCTAGCAGATTGAAAAAATCTCAGAAGTAGGAGAATGTAGATGATGTGTTGGTGGCATCCCCGATTTTTTGAAGAGGGTAAGCCTTCGTTAGCTCGTAGTATTGACATGTATGTACGGATTTAGAAAATCCTTTGCAGAGCTCGAGATGTTCTGGCCCATTCATGGACATATGAAAAAAAAAACAATATGCAAATTCGATTTGTGTTGCTAGGAAGACTATTGAAAGCTAGTAATTTGACTTCTAGTAAAGTTAGCTAAATAAAATAATTACAGAAGGTAGGTTTTATGGAAGCAAAGCAATGCTAAATCTATTAGATACAGCTCAGAGTTACCACTCCTCACACTAGACTAGAGCACAGTAAATCTTATTCTCAACAGTCCACAGAAGTGAAAAGGCAGATGCATTAAGAGGATAGAGTGGAGGAACTGGAGGATGAAGTGGCTTTTTGAAAAAAGTGAAGCAAAGCAAAGCCAGATTTATACATCTATATAGAAGTGAAGCCAGCTAACTTGTAAAAGAGATCTCCAGCAGTACCTATAAGTTATTATTTTAAATTTTATTTGCATATTGTGCCAGGTGCAGGTCTTTTTGTACGTCAGCATACTAGAACATATGCCCTCATTTAGTAGTAACATCAACTACCAATATAAACTACACGACATGATTACAACAGACAAAGATTCATCTTTGCTTTTAAATTCAATATAGTACAGCTCAAAAAAGGAACGATATTGAAGCAGAAAACACCCTAAACTACTAGCTGGCTGAGATCGATAGCCTAAGATAGATTACTAAACGATCTAGAGTCACAGAAAAACGAGTGGGCCACTACTGGTTAGATTTTTAAGTGTCCGCACCCCTGCAACCCTAACCGGCTATAGGGGGGTGCGGACACTTAAAAATCTGACGAGTAAGGGAAAGACATAGCTTTTGTGCACGTGTTACAATTTCGTTGCGTATGTTTCAATGCTAAGACAATGCGCAATTACATATTTCTAAATATATAGTTATACCTTTCACAAAGAGAGAATGTATGTATGTATAATACAAAACTGTACTTACACATTTTTCAGGATTTAGAAAAAATCAACCGATTTTCCATTACTAAAATGATACATTAAATATATAGTTGTGAATGTTATCAGGTGCTAAACTGTACAGTAATTCTTTGAAAACTTCATAACTTGCGTTGAGTAATTCTCGCTAATTTAACCCATCAACGGCACGCGCGATTAACGGTAGCTCTATTAGGAGCTGATAAATAATGAGTGCTCTCTCACAGAATCTCCCCGAACGGAGTTATAACCAACGGCTACCGTGCAGAAATTCAGAGACAATTTTCTAGCCCCCAATCTAAAGTGAGCTCGCTTAATTTCTTCTACTGTCGTTCATCATTACAGGGGGCCCAGCCGACTTTCCGTTACCTGCAGGCTTATCGGTCAAGTCTGGACAAAGATATCCCATCTGTAGGCTGGACCGGCGAGATTGAAAAGGCCGCAGAGGCAATAACGGCTACCTGCATAAACAAGGATATCTATGCCTCATCATTTATGGTCCTGCGAATCTGGGTACATGTCCAGCAATTCGAATCCGGTGTTTCCGCCGATACTATCAGTGCGATTCAACTTCTGAGGCTGTTCGCCCGTTGGGAGGGTGAACCAAAAAAATGGTGATTAGGCTGACATGCACATGAGGTCAGAGCAGGGACTTTGACACGGGTCGAACCGTTGTGCGCGGAATCCAAATCTATGGCTATTTGTTTCGCCAAATTTCCTTTCTCAAGTAGCCTCTGGTTGTGGAGCAGATAGAATAAATACCACATATGCGGCCACTGAGATGCATATATCCTATGTTAATCGGTACTTATACCGTGGAAAGCAAGATTGGCGCATCTTTCGATTCATCCTTCCAATGGCTGTAGAACAAAGAGAAGATATGACGCTTTGCATTTGTTTCGTGGCCTGTGAATATGCTCCACAACATTTTGATAAACACCTTGTGAAACTGTCTCATACACCCCAGAACCTGGAGAATCCCTGAACAAGGCAAAAGAAGTTGACCTACAGGCCACGGTACTAGGTATATAGAACATTTCTCGCGGCTGCGGAGTAGATCCGAACCAACCGCAGTGAAATTCTAGAAGTTAAACGATAATGTGTGGAGGAGGGCAGCGGGGCAGGTCTTTGGGATTGGAGCATCAATATCCGAACTTAGGTACAAATATGTTTCAATCCCTCCTTGGGGTGCTAGCTCATCATCTATCCCATACCGAGAAATACAAACGATGATACCAAACAGCTCTGCTGGCCGGCGCAGTTTCAGCTCTCAAATTTCGAATTCCGGTGGAACTGAGTCAGCGTCCCATCCAAGAACCTCCCCAATTCCCCAATCAGGCTTAGCGACTGTCAAACCGCTTCTATCTCTCCCGCAAACCACTGTCCTTAGTTCGACTCAGCCCCCAAGTATCCTGCCACTCCCCTAGTTCCAATAGTCGGGAGTACTAACTAACTCGTAAGCTAGCTACGGGGTCTAGCGGAAGTCGCGTTGATGGTTGCCGTCCTTCTGGCAGACGGGAGGAGGCAATTCCACACCAGCATGCGGCCGAAAACCAACGCAAACTCCGCCGGTTCGGGCTTGTGGTATTGTTGGCTTTGCTATTCATCCCGCTAGGGTACATTGTTAGATGCATCAATGAGCCTAATACTATGAGCATACTGCAAATCATGGCAGTATTTGTTGTGGAGGCTGTGAGAGTATTTCCTTGGATTTAAGAAGCAATTTTGTAGACGATCATGTAGTATGCAGTCAATTATCATATTTATCTGACAAATTCTAAGGATGAATCAATTTGAATCTTAACGCAATTGAGTGACCCTACTCTACTCCTCGGCTTTTTCTGGAGGGACACTGCACGCAATAGGTTAATTATAAGTATGCTTATGCGTATTGTATCGCCCACAACACACATAGCTAACCTGTGGTAACTGGTAACTACCATCTTTTGAAAACTAGCATGAAACTGACCATCGTTTTCCTTTATTACTGTATTTTTTTCTTTTGACTAACGCTTTAAGTTTCAAGGCTGCATATCAGCACCTGCAAACCCCATGGGAAGTGTAAAAGGCAGTTTTAGTTTGGAGTTGATGTGGTGTTGAAGACTAGCTAGCATGACTCAACCTTGAGAGGGTCCGGGGTTCACGTTCGAGATTTTCTCTAGGCACTCTCTAGCTCCAATAAGTTATGACGATTTGGTGCAATAACCGGATCCGGAACACTACACTGCGACTTATTGTTGGAATTATATAAGTATGCGCTTTATCTTGATTTGGACTGGTTGTATTTTGATCTGGACCAGTTGATCTTTGGTAGATCGATCGAATCGGGATCACGTGATGGTGCAGATAAGCATATATATATACGGATGCTGGAACACACCAAATAGCTCAATGATTGTTTTTTTCTTTCATGTTCAGCGCACCGGTTTGTTCATACTCCGCTATCGCAAAGCACACTCCGCAGAGACCTTACAGAAAATACCATAGGACACACTACTGCTCTGCCTACCCGAAACTCGAAGCTACATATGCATCTCGCAAGAACTGCATTGCGCTTTTCGGAATCTCGAACGTAACCTCGATACTGTATCCTTCAAATAAAAAGCTGCGAGCTCGTGGATAGTTTGATAGCTGAGCCCATTAATGTTAACTACGTTAGGTGAAACTTCCCACTATGAAATAAATGCAGGTTATGTACTTATTCGAGCCAGACTTTATTATCCGCTTGTTGGACTCGAAGGCAACAGATCTAAGGCGACCTTTTTGCTCGCATGCACAAATACATGGCTCTTGCTCACAGTTTACCAAAGACAAAGAACTAGAGTCATGAGCGTACTAGAACAAACGGAAGATAGCCTTTCATAAACTACGTTACTCTAGCACTCACTATCCTATGTGTAAAATTGTGACCAAACCGATTAGTCCTGTAGACTAAAATCAGCTATTCTTTACACAAGAGTAGTTTTTCTTCAGCACCCTCCTCATCAAGATCATATGTACTCTAGCTTCCACAACCTTTCTCTTTTCTCTACCATTTCAACGGCGCGGGTATGGGTATGCAGAACGGGACACAGCTGACCATGGCAAGCAGATGGACGGTGTACCAATCCAGTGCGGCGAGACATCTATTCGGCCCTTCCTACTACCAAAAACACAGCTAGAATTACCTCCAAGTGTTGTGGTGTAAAGATCAAAGTAACTCTAAGGCCAGTAGTGTAGATATACATATGTTCCGTACCGTCGACGATCCTCACAGTTCGCAACATTTGCAGTCCAGTTCACGAACCGGTGAGCGTTTGCAAACCAGCTCCCATCCACAACCGTTAGTTTCTGCCACATACAAAATCAACCCTATCGGAGCCCACTACGTTTCCTCTAAACACCCTCCATCGAATTAGGCATTTCTCCCTGTACTATTCCGAGTACCATACCCTCATATGTTTCTTGAGAGATCGTTGAGAATACTCGAGTACGTCGCGGCATTAATTAATTCTCCATTTAATTTACAAAATGTGTTGCGTGGACTCTCTTCCCCCCAAGTGAAGCCAGTACTGAGTGAGGCAGGAAGAACTAATGGGGTTGCAGCTGGGCTTTCCAAATGTAAATGGGCCCCAGGTTGCGGTTCTGAGGCCTCCAGGTTGCGATCGGTCCCGGGTCGCCCACTATACGGAACAGTGCTGTTCAGCCCAACTACACCCCGGCTGGCTACTTAATCCTGGGTACCCGGGTGACTAGGCACCTGCTAGAATAGATGTGTTCGGTTACGTACCCGAGTACCCGAGTACTTGCGCTCTCTACCACTGATACCAGGCGAGAACCATGAACCATGAGCTCCCCCGCAAGGCAACCAATTTGCAACATGCCGTCATAATGGTAATATAAGTATGCATCATTTCTTCCTTATCCTATCGCAGATCCCGTTCTTATCATGCATTATTGGATTTTTCGAATAATAATCGCAACACCTCCATCGCTTTTGCAATTTGCGCAGTCTATTGTCGGCTGCTAGATGTAATGGAGTCTGTCCACGGTTATAAGGAACATTGGAGTCAAACGGGAGCATTCTGATCACTTTTTCTTTCAGCCGTCGCCATCTCCATCCAATCCACTCGAACCCTTAACTCCTAGCCATAGCACCACTTGCGAAATGTTGACGAGGTATTTTCTGGCCAATTTATGTCTAGGCCGGTGTCCTTATCGAGTAGGAGTTCTACGAGCTGTATCCTCCAAAGCATATACTATTAGCTCGATGGATTGCGTTCGTCTTCAAGCGTAGGACTTATTCGGCAGTGTTTTCATTCATGTGCAATTCCTAGTGTTCAATATCATCGCCAGTAATCCTCCCGAAGTGCAGGTAGTATAAGCAATAGATGACAATATCCCCGAGTAATCTGTTAAGACAGAAGTTCTCAGAGAGAGAAATAGACGATTCTATGATTGGAGTGTTCAATTTAGCCATATATAATTAGTTCACGCTACGATGCTCCAGTGGGGACGATGGGTAGCAGGTGGGAGCTCCGCCATCTAGCCAGCTCGCCCGGAGGCGGAGGTGTTGTCTAGACTCTGTCATACTCTAATTAGAGTGAATACAGTATGAATAAAACAAACAAGCAAACGATGCTCCAGTTAAACCTCCTTCTTATCACGTGATTTGAGCCTCGTACTAAATAACTGCTTTCATGGGTGCGAGACAATGGCAGCCCTTATAATGGAATCAACCAAAAGGCTAAACCATCCGTAGTGTCTCAAAACTTACATTTCTCATGTAACGCAGTCATTTCGACTCCTATCTTAGAGATTGTATCTTTCCAGACTTTAGGGACTTAAATGGAACTTTAGCATATTATCTTTTGAGTCTGATATATAACTATTTATATCACTAATGATGATACATATCGAGAGCATACTGATTGTTGTAGTTCCAATGCCCGTCAAACGGCGAATTAGAGCATGTCATTAAACGGTGAATGGTGACTGACCGCGGTCACTCGCTGCCGCCGGTAATTACTCTATGTGTTTTCAAGTCAATATCTATGTTTGGTATGTGGTGGAGTGAATCATTAACTTTTCAGATGCCATCAAAATTTACCAGATGTATCCTCTTTACCTTTTTACCTTTCTCTGTCATAATTGTTGAAATAGTGATGCTAGAGAAGCTTATATTCTAAAGTACAGGTACATTCATGGACTTATATACGCAGTAGTCGGAGTACGTCTTTGTATGTCTTGTATGCATGCATGCGCACTCAGCTGGCATCTCCAGCTGAGTGGCATCTCCAGCTGAGTATGGAATGACCATCATCTTAGAGAGATTATGCATCAGCCCAACTGAAGCCATACGACACGAGATAAACCATATATGCAACACTCCCCCCTCTTGCTACGCTCCGTGGAGCAAGAAAACAGATAAGAAGAGATAAAACAAACAAACAAAGTGATTCCCATAGTAGCCTCCTTAAAACCCTGCGAGAGTGAGCAGGGAAAGAGTACTACCGTAGCCTGAGGATGGCCATCCATAGAGAAACAAGGAAATCTGCGTGCCCAAAAAGAAAAGTGAAACAACCTTAAGTCCAACCTTAAATCTAACCTTAAATCTAACCTTAAATCGACCTCTATTACCATAGCCCCATCGCCTTTGTGAATTTCTCGTGCTTATCCTTCGTCAAGGCCTTGGTTAGTATGTCTGCCACGTTCTCGTTTGTGTGCACGTAGGAGTAGTCAACTATCTTGCGGGCATGGAGATCTCGACTATTGTGATAGCAAACATCGATATGCTTTGTGCGAGCCATTATGATCCCAGTTGTGATATGACTAAGTGCGCCCTGATTGTCGCAGTTGATCGGGAGCGGAGATGCGTCTTTGCCGTGTATATCTCGGTGGAGCTGGAGTAGCCACTTTGCTTCACGGAAGCCCTCAGAACAAGCGATGTATTCGGCTTCGAGGGTTGACATGGCGATGAGATCTTGCTTTCGTGACTGCCACGAGACAGCTCCGTTGCTGAGAAGGGGGACGTGACCACCTTGAGATTTGTGGTCGGCACTATCATTGGCCCAATCCGAGTCCGTGTAGCCAGTGAGTTGATCATTGCTGCCAGTGCTGCTGAAATGGAGTCGAAAGTCGGCGGTGGATTTGAGATACTGGAGAACTCTTTTGGCGGCGGTGAGATGGCTGGTGAAAGAACGGGAATTGTATCGGCAAAGTGCAGCGACGGCGAATGAGATATCGGGCCGAGTTGCAAGTGCCGCGTATATCAATGAGCCCACAATTGCCTGGTAGCCTTTGATATCTTTTAGTTCTTTCTCCCCCCGATCCTCGGCCAGATCTAGCTTCACATTAGGATCCATTGGAGTTGATGCACCGTGAGCATTCTGCATATTGAATCGTTCGAGAATCGTGGTGATGAAGGTCTTTTGGCCAAGACTGATCGCGGTGCCGGTGCCGGTGCCGGTACTGTTTTCCTCGTGGTGGCTTTCGATGCCGAGGAATTGGCGTGCCAGGCCGAGATTGGTGATCTTGTATTTTTCCGAAAGCCTGGCCTTGACTTCGATCGCAGCTTTGGTAGCGTCTTCTGGGTACAACATCGAGATGTCATAGACGTACAAAAGCATCAGAATACCATCGCTGCGCAGATAGAGGTTGGGGTCGGCCAGAGACTGTTTGAACTCGAGAGAGAGCATGAAGGTGTTAATATCGTTGTGCCAAAGTCGTGGTGCTTGTTTGAGACCGTAAAGTGCTTTCTTTAGTCGAACAATGATCGTGGGTATGTTGAGACCTTCTGGCCAGCCTTCGGGCAGAGTCATATAGATATCATCGTCATCGACCTCGGGATTGAGAAAGGCAGTGACCACATCCAAATGATCGATGTTCCAGCCATATTTTCCGACCATGGAGATGAGATACCGAAAGGTGGTGAGTTTTCCGACAGGGGCATAAGTTTCTCCAAAGTCCATTTGTTCGTAGCCTTTAATTACTAGGCGTGCTTTGTATCATATGGTGCCATCTGGATTGTGCTTCGTCTTGTAGACCCATTTGGAGCCAATTGGCTTGACTCGCAATTGCCTTGCTTCCCGGGAGTTGATAGTTGTGAATGTGTTATTGAGCAGGATCGATGTGCATTCTTCTTCCATTGCTCGGTTCCAGTCGTCTCGTTGTGGGCTGTCCATGGCTTCCACATATGTGAATGGATCGCTGTTGATGGATGTCGATGCGAGAGCCTTTGCCATAATGATCAGTGCATTTGCGGAGATCTTGACCTGACTTCTTGTGACACGATTCGTGAGTGGTGGCTGTGGTTGGCATGACTGCTTGGTCATGGCCGCCGTTCGGCGGGCTTTGTCATTTTCGCGGCGGAGATGTCGATTGTGGACGACGGTTTCTCTGGACACCAGTGGTGCATCCTCCACATCAGGAGGACGTGATCTCACACCTGTACGTGCAGGGGGACTTCGACGATTGTCAGCATCGGGCAGAATGTGGTCTGTATCATCGTCAGTACAGTCATGATTACCACTTCTGTGGCCTTCACCTGTTCGACTGGTTCCTGCGTGGTAATGGAGAAGTCCATCTCCACCCGTTTCAATTTCCTCGACATATTCCGTCTCTTCTGGTAGTTCAAAGATGTCTGTTTGGTATCCGTGTAGACATGATGCTTGGGCATTCCTCTCCTCGTCGAAAATGACATCCGACTGTGATCTTAGTACTCGGAATGCTGGGTCCCATATCCTCCAAAGTGTAGTTGAATCGTGTATGTAACCGACCATCATGCATGGCATGAATCTTGAGCTGAATTTTCCATGGCGTTGCGGCTCGGGGATAAGTCGACTGGCGTAGCAGCCGAATCGCCGAAGGTGGTGGAGAGGAGCTTTGTACGAGATTTCATTGCCATCATTGTCATGAGTGGGCTTGCCAAATGCTTGCAGCATCTCGTATGGAGTTGGATATGGTGCTTGATAGCCGTCACGGTCGTCTCTTTTTGTTAGGCCTTCGTTTGGGGTTCGCTGGTGGAGGTAGACTGCGGTATTGACTGCTTCTCCCCAAAAGACAAGTGGCGCCTGGGAGTCAATCATCATGGATCGTGCTTTCTCGGTGATGGTCTGGATCATGCGTTCTGCAACACCATTCTTATGGTGAGCGTAGGGAGGACATGGTTCGTATGTTGTGCCACGAGCAGCGAGCACCTGTCGGAAGGTCTTATTGTCATATTCTCCGCGGCCATTGTCGCACCGAAATCGTTTCACTTCGTATCCCATGGAGTCAACTCGGGCCTGAAATGATTGGTAGGCTGAGGTGCATGTCTTTGACTTCTTATCTGGAAGGACCCAAACGGAGGTGTATCGTGTGTAGTCGTCGATGAATAGGATATAGTAGCGATGGCCAGTGGAGGTGGGCGTGGAGAATGGTCCGCACACGTCCGAATGTATGAGTTCAAATGGCTTTGTAGTGCGCTTGGTCTTGACTTTGATGATCTTCTGCTTGTGCTTGGCCTGGATGCATGCGGTGCACATTGAGTCGTCTTTTGTATATCCGTCAATTAGAGATCGTAGGGTAGTAGGATTAATGTGGGCTAGACGGCGATGCCACAGTCGTGATTCTGAGATTGTGAGAGGCTTCCGAGTGGGCTTTGGAGATTCGGTGGCAGATGGTCGTTCGGTGCTGGCTGCACTTGGAGAGGCAGTGTGGAGTGGGCTTGTAGTAGGCTCGGTGGAGTGCGTGATTGATGGTATGGTGGTGTGTGCGCTCGATGATGGTACGGTGATATGTGCGCTCGATGATGCTCTTTGTCTCTTCTTCTTTCTTCTTCTTGAAGTAGACTTCGTAGGCATGCTTGGTACTGTCGAAGTGAGTGCAGTTGCGGGAGATATGATGTAGAAATCATTGACTCGATTGCCTGTGATTGTAATTGATGGAGATGATATGGAGCACTTGCCATGTCCAAATGTGGATGTGTATCCGGCTGTGTCCAATTGATTAATGGAGAGAAGGGAGAGCCGGAACGTAGGCGTGTATAGGGCAGTGACTTCGTATTCCTGTGAGACGTTAACGAGTCCTTGGTGGCTTGCTGTAACTTTGTTATCGTCTCCGAGTTCAATGACTATTGGCTGACGAAGTTTCTTTATTGAGTTGAATCTGGTACAGTCATTGCACATATGGTGAGATGCTCTGGAGTCGATGACCCATGCAGCTGGAGCGGAGGCTGCGGTGAGTGCGGTTGCATTTTCGGCTAGTCAGATCAGGTCGCGATCTCCTGCTGTAGCGAGCGAGGCAGATGCTGTGCCTTTGTTGACCTTGTTGCGTTGATCCCGGGCACGTTTAAAGTGGACGCAGTCGGCTTTGAAGTGTCCTGTGAGACCGCAGTGGTAGAATGTCCGCTCGTCGTTCCTGGAGGTATTTGTATCGCTTTCAGCGTGCTTTCTTTTTTCGCATGTTTCGGTGGTATGATTGTCCATTTTGCAGTATGTGCATTTGTGCTTTTGGCGTCCGTTTCCTCGTCCACCTCCGCGTCCGCCACCTCGTCTGCCACAGCCACTGCCACTACCACGAGTTCCACCACGGGAGTATAGGGCCGTTCCGGTGGACGCATCTCCGATTTCATTGGTTAGGGTCGTTCGCTCGGCATATTCGCGGATCGCATCCATACACTGCTGGGCCGTGGGAGCAGGGATCCGTTGTTCAAGAATTTGGATGGTCGTTTCATATGACTTAGGTAGGGTAGTGAAGATATGTGTCTTCATGGCGTCATCGGTGATATTTTCGGTGGTGCCGATCAACTTCTTGCGGAAGGCGATTAGTTTGGTAAAGTACTGGGTGACCGTTTCGTCTGGCGATGGTTGAGAGGCGGTGAACTTCCGCAGGACTTGAGTGCGGCCGAGTTTCGTTGAGGCATTGTCAAGTCGGTCCCTAAGTGCTTCCCACATTTCCACGGGGTCGTCGATATCGTCGATGAGTGGAAGAAGTTCGTCGCAGCATTCGAGGTGTATTTGTGCTAGTGCTTTATTGGCTCGGTCATGCCAGCTTTCTTGTAGAAGGCGTAGGGTGACGCCGTTGCCGACACGGAGGAGTTCGACACCGGTGACGATATTGTAGGCTTTCTTGGCGATGAGGACTCGGCGAATCTTTTGCTTCCAGACAGGGTAGTTTTCCTCGGTCAGCTTGGGCACATTGCCATGATCGGTCTTGAATGTTTCGTTTGACATGTTTTTAGAGTGAAGGAGGTTAGGAAGGTGACGATGTAGAGTGATGGATGGTGATGGTGTTGCGGCTGATGAGCAGGGATGGTTGTGAGTGGGTTAGGGTTTTTGAGGCTCTTAAATCGTAACATATAAATAGAGTATTTTTGGAGTAAAGATTGCAGCGGGCGCCGGGCTCATAACCTGTTGAAATAGTGATGCTAGAGAAGCTTATATTCTAAAGTACAGGTACATTCATGGACTTATATACGCGGTAGTCGGAGTATGTCTTTGTATGTCTTGTACGCATGCATGCGCACTCAGCTGGCATCTCCAGCTGAGTGGCATCTCCAGCTGAGTATGGAATGACCATCATCTTAGAGAGATTATGCATCAGCCCAACTGAAGCCATACGACAGGAGATAAACCATATATGCAACAATAATAAGCACCCATAGCAAAGAGAAGTTTGGTCTTACTGTACAACCCTGAGGGGTTAATAGACTACTTCCCGTAGAATCCGGAGACCCTCCAGACGGTAATTTTGAGATTACTTTCAATAGAATTCGAGCTCCAAATCCAAATTCTGGAGGGGTCTGCATCCCATCTCCACATTTGCCACAGCTCCAGATGTCAGTCTCAAATTTTAGTACTGCACTATCATATGGTCAAGCACACTAAATGGACATGGTTGGTCTGTAACCCACACTAAATCCACACCATTCCTTCTTAGTGTATTAAATTTGGGACTGAGATTATGTTGTGCTGTGGGTTGACAGCGACCTCCAGATTTTGAGATTACGACTGACTCGGTCTCAGACTCCACGGGAAGTATTCCAATATTCTAAAAGCGAACCTACGACGCTGTCTCTACCTGACCGATATAATACCTCCTGTATCATAGCGAGGTTTAGTCCAGAAAGAACTGCCTAAGCGGTGGAAGGTTCTCTGCATTAGATTCTATCCATTCATCCATGTCTCAACACGTTCCTATCGATAGTTGGTTAGAGGGTTGGTGTAGATCACCAAACCTGGCCAAGACGTTCGGATCATGATATATCACTCACCTCGGGGCTCGATCAGCCAAATGCATTCGGGCAATTGTAGATGGATTAAGATACCTTCTATATTGGAGTATCTCCAAAAAATAAGCCTGCAGGGGGGCTTTTCCAGGTGCATTTCAGCCCTGGGTAGTTTTCTTCCAGAGCCGTCCACACTTTATCTCTGTTGGGCCCGGGGCTCACTCGTCACGCCGCTGGTTAATACCTATCACAATTTTTGATTGCGAAGAGTCATCAACAGTATGACAGTGTGGGGTCGGTTTCCAGGCTGGTCGTGAGTTCTACATCGGTATTGGCTCAGTTTCAGACATCCGCTGTATTCACTGGGCCGATGGATTCGAATCCAACGTGCATGAGTAAAACCGTCCGCCCAATTTCCTTCAGTTCGCCTCAAGCAGTGGTGATTGAGTATATAATATCGCGAGGTCTGGTCTGCCACACCTACAACTGTGCGCAGCTCAGTTTAGGACTAAGCAGCAGGTTGGCTACCTGTAGATGCAGCCAACCTGCCTTGTATCCGTTGAATTTCTCGGTTTACATACATGTTACATGAATGAATGAAGCTTCACGCTATGGTACTATGACGCATTCACTTGACATGGCCTAACTCCTAAAATCCATGTTGTCTCACAGAATGAGCTCAATGATGACTTATAATCTGCATGAAGTGGAGCTTTGGAGCCGCGGCGCCGCCGGCCATCACGGTTTTAAAGGTCTCCTGCGCAGGGAGCTCTCAAGCATTATGCGGACCGGAAAATATGATATATTATGGAAGAAATACAATCGCCAATTATCCTACCATCCAATAAGTATCAATCAAGCTGTGACATAATATTATCTGCAGTTTATCTTATCCCACCACGCCCTCAAAATTCTCAGTCAAGCCTACACAGCCGTTCATCTTGATCTGTAATCAGGTGGTCTGTATTCTCTGTGTGAACTTTCTTGAAGTTGATAAATAACAGACTAAAGCTCTGGGTTAGCTCTGGCATATGTAGTGACGTCCAGCTTAGTGGTTTCAACCTCTGGAATCGCTCTCGGAACAAACACAACGTAGTTCCCATTGGTAGCCTGTCAAATTAGTAGGGCTCAGTGGTATGTATAGTATGATCGCGAAGATCTTGCTTACCTCGATAGTGTAGCTGTTGGGGAACTTGCTGGCGAGATAGTCCTTCAGGACGGAGCAGCGATAGTGTGTACAGTACCGGTATAACAGCGAAGACTGCAGGCAGTAAAGACAGGTATAGATCCATCTCCGGCCGTCAGCCGTATATAGCTCCATAGGCCCACGCGCACATCTCTATGAATCGACTATAGATGACTATAGGCTGCGCGTCGCGCAGGGGTCCGCAGGAAGCTTGCTATGAGCTGCGCGTAGCGCAGCCTATAGTCGATTTGCACTTTTGCCGATGGAGATGAGATACCGAAAGGTAGTTAGCTTCCCAACGGGGGCATAAGTCTCACCGAAATCCATCTGCTCGTATCCCTTCTACATTTTAAGCGGCACGTGATTGTATACATTGCTGCATTATTAAAGTGCATTGGAAGTTGGTCTCGACCCTGGCTCAAGTAAAGTTGGAAGTGTCTCGGAGCACGCGACAAGTATAATCATGATGCGGGTTGCATATAGATTTTACCATGCTATCATATGATATGCTGACTACTCTTTAATTGAAAAGAAACTTGATGTGGTTTGTCGCATTGGAGCTTTTGAACTTTGACTAATAGGCGGGATACATACCAAATACTTAATAGCACCTTCAGCACGATATCCGCATGACCCCCAATTCAAATTTTCCCTGTCTACAACCCCCCATCAACGTCGTCGCAATCAGTTATAATTCCTCCAATTCCCCTAAGTTCCTTTTACTAAGGAACTCAACAGTTGTCTCACGCAATACTAGCTAAACCGCATCCAAAGCACACTAAACAAACAAGTACCATCGCCATTCACACCAGCACTATAGCTCCCAGAAACACAAAGCGATGTCAAATAGCCCTGACGACGGATCTAACTTCAGCTCTGAGTTCCCAAGCCCCAGGGTAAGCGTAACCACAGCCGATCCGGGGGCTTCTCAGTTTCCTCATTCTCATCTGAAGACTACCAAACCGTCTTCATCGTCCCCAATGAACAACCAAGAACGCCCACAGATCACTTTCCCTTAACCCGACCCAACCGCAAGATATAACGATTCTAATATTTCTAAACACTTGCTGACTCCTAAGTCAGCCGACCGGCCTGCAGAGCGTCACCTCGATAGCCAGACTCCTCCTCCTCATCATCATCATAGAATTGGGGAAGATATTCTACACCAGTGTGCTGTCGACGACAGGCGAAAGTTTACCAATTCAGGTTTGTGGTGTTGTTGGCTTTGCTGTTTATTCCATTGGCTAGGGTACATTGTCCAAGGCATCAGCGGGGCAAATACTATGGGCTATGGGAGTACTGCAAGTCATGGCTGCGTTTGCTGCGCCCGGGCGGCGAGGAAAGTCCTGCAGGCACGTGACAGTCTACATTACGTATGTTTTTTGCTTTTTTTGCGACCTTGTGCATGAAACGAAACCTGGGGTGCATACTCAGAGATCCGAGTATTTCTTTCCGTAGTATCCGGGGTTTAATGGTGGTAACCATTTATAAACGCTCGGAATCCTGGGAATAATATAAAAACGTGACCTTTTTGTTCGGTGTAGTTTCTCTCGGACTGTGCGAGAGCTCGAGTGCCAACGGAAAACTGTACGTAATAAATATCGGGGGGTCTATCTATATACATTACCTTAGCTTGTACGATGCTGAATACATAGGGTATGGGCTGATACTTTGGGAAGCTGTCAAATAAAAACTTGACAAAGTTCATCCATCTTTTGGTATCCTACCTCCAAACGCCCGTCCAGATAGGCTAGACCATCCATCTTTACCAACCCAACTACATGACATCCGTGAGCGGCCCGAGCTGTGTATTTCACGGGATCCCTTACGACCGATTCAGACTGTAGAGTATTCAACTCTTCTTCTACCTACCATTCAGCCACCTACACCTTCTTACCCACCCTACCACTGAGTTCCATAGAGACACGTAGACATAAGTTTTCTTAAGCATGAAGAACGTACTTACCATTTCGAGCGAGAGAGCAGCTTTGGTGAGGATACAGCCTAAGAGTAGTGAGAGAGGAGCAAACGAGTGTTAAAGACAAGGAAACTGAGAGGATGGGCGTGCTGGGGTGTTTTAGACCAGCAAAGCAATTGTGGGTAGTGAGGAAAGTGAAGTTTAATTTAGGAAGATGAAAGTTCCGAATATTATAAAGAAACTCTGAGGGCGATTTTAACCGCTTTATACCGCTATGATTACAATCGTAAACCAGCGAGAAAAATCTTAGAAATCAGTCATCTACTAGAGACCTTTCAGTTGCAGTATTTTTGACGGTGCTAATAGAGTACCCCGGTCTGTTGGCCACAAGCGCCGTATCTATCGGCTGTCCTTGCCGCGTATGTGAGTTATCCGAAGTGCAGTCGAGTTGCCTTTGGCGACGCCGGAAGTTATGAAAACCTCTAGTTTGTTATCAGAATCAGCTTTCCAATTCATCCTCATGAGCACAGTAAGTGATGCGTCGGTAGATTATTCCACCCCGATTCCCGAACAACGAAGGTTGCCTGGTTGACCACTCGAGGCGGGTTGAAGCCTTTTAAGATGAAGAATAGCGGTCGGGAATCACACGGGACACTCTAGGATTGGTTGGAACACCACCGGCATCTCAAATGTTTTGTGCGGCAGGTGAGGTTTTTTAATATGAGAAAGGTTACATAGGATGCACACTACTTACCCTGAGCAGTTGCAGCTGTGGAGCCCGGACTGGATACCACATCCCATCTTCTCGTCAAAAACTAAAGTATGGAGACATTTAAATTCCTAGCCCTGTCATATCCAGGTTACCACGGGCGCTTGGGGCAAGGTTGGGAGCTTAAGTATCCCAGTAATTGATTTTGTGACGTGTACAAAAAGTGACCTCTTCCTGGCTTAACCGAACAGGTTGTATTTACCTGCTGCGTATAAATACCGTTTCAAATATATCTTGCCAGAAAAAATATATATCCCCTCAATCATAATAAGCCTGATTTAGGTTGGCCCTAATGATCGACAGTCTGGTTGTGCGTTGCAACTGGCGATAGGTTGTACGATGATCTTAAAGTGCTGTTTGACTCGGGGATACCCAGCTCGAACTATTATTAACTACCGCACGGACTAGGACTAGCCACAGTAAAATTCCAAAAGCTAAACGATGATGTGTGAGAAAAGTGCAGCGCTACAACAGACAGATGACTGATACAGAAGCATCGCTATATTCCCAAACTGCGTACAAATATGTTCCTATCTCCTCGAGTTCGCCGAGAGCGATTGGCTCGCATCCTCCGCAGTACCTAGTAATGAAAACACAAAACAATGCCAAACAGCTCTGGTGACCGGTGCAGCTTCAGCTCTCAAACCTCGAACCCCGATCAAAATGAGTCAGCAACTCATCTGAGAACCTCTCTCGGACTTGGCGACTGTCAAGCCGCTTCTATCTCTCCCAATGAACAATCAGGCACACTCAGAGACAACTGTCTTTGACCCGATTCATTTCCAAGGTATACTGCCGCTTCTCCTAATCCCAATATACGAGGCCACTAGCTGACCCAAAAGTCAGCCTTTGGGTCTAACCAAAGTCACCTTGATAGCTGCCGTTCTTCTGACAGGAACGAGGAGCGTGTCGTTGACAACCAACACAAGCTTTGTCGGCTTGGGCTTGTGGTATTGTTGGCTTGCTATTCATACCGCTAGAGTACATTATCAAAGGCATCAGCGGGGCCAATACTATGGGTGTACTGCAAATCATAGCGGTATTTGTTGTGGAGGCTTTTAGAGTGTTTCCTTGGATCTAAGAAGCAATATGCAGATGACCATACAGAGTATACCCAGATAGATATCACCGTATTAATATTCATGTAGGTAACAGACCAAGGATTTATGTACCTTCAAAAAGTCCGCATTTCTCAACTTTTGTTGGAGGGACATCGCACGCATCAATTGATCAAGTTAACCATGGTACTTAAGGGTACGCCCTCAACACCCATCAACTTGTGACAATCACCACTATGTTTTGGGCCAAAACCAGCATACAACTTTCATCCGTTTCTTTATTTTTTCCTGCTTTTCATCCTTGATTGTGGGCTTGATTTCAGCATTACCGGTAACACTTGGAAACTCACTGGGATGTGCGACAATTTATGTAAAAGGCAAATCCAGTTTTTGAAGTTAGGTATCATGATGCTAAAAACAATAGCTCTGCGTGTTATAAACCTGTGCCTTCGATTTCAGAGGTGAATTAGGGCAAACCTGAAGTTCTAAACTACACGCAGCGGATAGGCCATGAATTTCCGTGTTCATGAATTCATACTACTCCCTCCTTACCATCCCCCCGCACCCCATCACTACGATGTTCCTCTCTCCTCCAGCGTCCCTTTCTCCTCCCTTCATCTTCCTCTAGTGGTCATCCCCGGGGTCCCATCTTTCGCGTTTATTTAATAATTCCTCAGCTTCAAACATGCGTAAGGCTGCAATGACCCATAATTGGGACTGAAGACAAAACAAAGGATGTTTAGATGCATGCATAACGCTTGTAGAACATATACGGAGGATAAGAAAGCCCAGGATGGTGAATAGTTGTGTTGATGGTTATAAGGTTGCGGCAGCGAATTGCGCGAACATTATCGATATATCTCTGGGCACGTAACAATTGACGAATACGTTTAGGATCGGGGCTACCATGGATTGCCCGGGCTGTCCAAGGATGACCCAGATCCATCACTGGACCGGAACAAATCTGAAAGCATGGCAACACTTTTCTATCGCACTTCGCTCCGTTGGTACACCCTGAATTCACGCATAGAGCAGAATAGCTCATAAGGTAAGAACTACGCCTACGGACAAACACAACGTTAACCAAGAATCCTTGTACTCTAAATATGCGTACCGCAACGGACAAAGCCAGCCAAAGCTTAAAAATTAACCCAGGGACACCTGTAGATCGATCGCATATCGTCCTGGAATTCGTTTTTAGCGCTCACGTGGTACTGCAGAAACCCGAAGATGATATGCTAATGATAGAACGCCAAACTTGTCATATGCAAATCGCAGCCTCCGGGAAACAACATCCCGCAAGAATTACTGCAGCTGTCAGAAAGGAATCCGGATCCTGAACGTAGTCTCGATGCCGTATCATCCGAATGAAGAACGTAGGCTCGCTATTGTAGATAGCTTTATAGCTGAGTAGATTAATATAAATAGGCGGTACGTGCCCAGAAAAATTGCAGGTTATTCGCATCAGCTAGCCCGTGCTAGCGCATTCGTTGGCCTCGGAGACAATAGATTAGCGTGCACTCGTATAACGTAGATGAAATCGGAAGTGCTTTTTTTGTGAGATTTGAACATAATTAAGCATGGGAAACTATTACTGTAGAGCCCTCAGGAGATTTTTCGATTTTTCCATCAACACACTCCGGATCTTCCGTAGATTCAACGACCCATGCATATGCAGCCATGCTATGTGTGTTCGGGATGGCTAGCGTAATTTAATACCTATATAGCCCGCACATACCTACATAATTATAAGTGGTTACCTACCACAATAAGTGCCCGGTCACATACCCTTATACCCAGTTGTTGCGCTCTGTATCAATCTCAGACCTCCCAACGGTGGAAACCAGTTGGGTTTCCGCGGGGAAACTGCACTGCACCAACTACTTAATTGTTCAAACTGCACTGCATGCTAAACCAGTGCAATGAACTGGTTGACAACTGGTTTAACTGTATATATTCGGTTCAACTATCTTAACTAGTTCGAACCAGTGTACAGTACTGCCACGAAATCTTCTTCGCCAGCTCTAACCCTTGCCCACGCTGTACATAGCACATTACTTTCAAACATATCTTCCTTACTCAAGGAAAGCCATGAAAATCCTGAACCTTGGGGGGAAATCTTGAGATTCCACGGAGAAACCATTGTGAACATACATTACAAATCGACCAGTGGCTATGCAAGTGGTGAGTGACTAACTATACATGAGTCTACATTGTGACTCAGATCATTAGCAACCTCTCTCCAGTCCATTCTAACAGCTTCGCTGGTCATCTGGAAACTCGTAGACCTTTCGGCCAAA
>Ga0307514_10000276_pt1 | contig 132256 bp, 113 predicted proteins | sample 16_EM_MG_FD_203088 | JGI IMG/M metagenome (GOLD analysis project Ga0307514, IMG submission 203088) | Populus trichocarpa ectomycorrhiza microbial communities from riparian zone in the Pacific Northwest, United States - 16_EM | ecosystem: Host-associated > Plants > Roots > Unclassified...
TGCACTTGTCGGCTTCCCACTCCGCTTTGGCTGATGACCTTCCCTCGGAGATCCGTCTGGCCATATTCGAGGCCGAGGTGTATGGCCGCTCTATCTCCGTGTCCCCCCTTGCCTCGCGGGCTACGTTTGCCTGGCGGTCCGCTTCTTCGTTCCCGGGGATACCGGAGTGTCCCGGAACCCAGTGGATCTCCGTTTTGATGCCATGGGCGAGGAGAGCCTGCGCCCTTCGATTGATCTGTCTTGCCAGCCGCTGTCCCGGGCCTGGCTCCAGATGTGCCATCCGCCGAATGGCGGCTTGTGAATCGCTGAAGACCGCCACCGTCTTCACCCCATGTCTTTGCAGTGTTTCTCTCTTCTCAATCGTCTCCTCGAGCGCGAGTCCGATCGCCCACAGTTCGGCGTCGAAGACCTCCATTCGTCCAGTGCCCAGATAGCTGCGGCGGGACCTCCACTCGTCTCTGTGCTTGCATACTGCTGCGGCTCCCACTCGGCCATCATCTGAGCGCGATCCATCTGTCCACCACATCCAGACTCCCGCTCCTACTTTGGCCTCTTTTTCTCTTACCCAGCGCTGCGCGGCTCCCTTGGCTGCGGTGGCGTCGTCCAGTATGACGGTTCTGACCACTGACTCTTCGCCCGGGGCCGGCCAGCTCATGCCTTCGGTCGTCCGGCCATGCTCGTGCTCTTTCTTCACTGCTCTGCATACCGGCGTCCCGGAAGAGGGGTTTTGGTGTAGTTTCCTTAGTTTGTTGCTGCACGCGTTTGCTAGCCTCGCTGCAAAACGCTGCTGTCTGGACTCTAAGATTACTGGCGCGGGTGTAAGCCCTGAGTCTCTCATTAGTGCCCCCTGTGGGGTCGTGGGTAGCGCGCCCAGGATAGATCTGGCTTGTCAATTGAGGAGAAGCTGGAGGTCGTCTCGTCTGCCTGCTTCACTGGGATCCCACCAGAGCTCGCTCCCATATAGCGCGACAGCCTGGACGCATGCTACCTGGACGGCCCTTACGCTTTCTGGTACTACCCCGTACGTCTTTGTGAGGGTTCGGAGTCTAGCTTCTGCTGCCCTGGCTTTCTTCATGCATCGGTTGTGGTGCTCCTTGAGCGTTAGGTGCGCGTCCATCCAGACGCCGAGCCAGCGTGTCGCCTGCCTGTTGAACCGTATGAACCCGTCGCTGACCTTTATCTTTGCTGTCAGTTTTGGCCGGAGGTGTTTCTTGTAGCCTCGTCTGCGTGTGAATAGTGCCGCCTCCGTTTTTGCGGTGTCGAACTGTAGCCCTCGTCTGCCTGCCCACTCTATGCTCTTCGCTGCGCATCTCTCAAGTATCATGACGACCTGATTGACATCGCTTCCAGTCGCCACCCAGCCGAGGTCGTCCACGAAGGATAGCCCTTCGGCTTCTGATACATACTCTTCGACCCATTTGATCAGTCCTGAGGTATAGATCGCAAAGAGGATCGGTGACACAGGTGAGCCCTGCGGAACCCCTGCTTCTACTGGGTGTCTTTCCATGGCATTGCCTTCGATTATCATCTCCACCGCTCTTTCTGAGAGAAAGCTCTCCGTCCATCGTATAAGGTCTCCATCCATTTGCCTGACCTTCATTAAGTTGACTAGCCTTCCTTTTGCCACGCTTGGGAAGGCTGCCTTAATGTCCATGAGAAGCATGCCTGTTATATGGCCGTTCGTCCAGGCTGCATGAGCTCGGTCGACCATGATGGCCGCTGCATCGATGGCTGACCGCCCCTTCCTGCTTCCGAATTGTCCGTCGCTAAGTAGCCCCCTTCTCTCAGCCTCTTCTGACAGCAGCTCAGCGACTACTTTTTCGACCACTTTTCCCATACAGCTAAGCAGTGATATGGAGCGGTAGGCCTTCAGCTTTGTATAGTCGTCTTTGCCAGGCTTGCGAATCACCACCCCGCTTGCCTGCTTCCATACCGCTGGGTGCCTTCCCGTGCGAATGGCCGCCCTTGTCAGCCTCACGATCCTCTCTTTGTCCCACTTCCAGAGTAGCCGTATGGCGCCAAAAGACAGCTTGTCTGGGCCCGGTGCTTTTTTGACTGACTGAGAGTGTAAGGCTCGCTCAACTGCTTGCTCGGTGACGCGCGTATGTGCGCTCCCCGCTGGTGGTAACTCATAGTACTGGTCGTTGTCGTGCGGGGGGAAAGACTCGCGCCTCAGCATCTCCTCCTTCTCCGTGGCTGTGTTCGCCTGCTTGCCTTCTCTGTCCGTTAGGGCCTCCACGGTCATGCCCGCCCGAGGGTTGGCGTATCGTGCTGCTCTCCACACCTCGGCTCCCCTGAGGTTCTGCAAGTACTCACTCCACATTTTGCTCTTGGATTGCCGAATCGACTTCTGGAGCTTTGCTTTCGCCCTGGCGGCCTCCCCCGATTTGAGCAAGTGGTAACGTATATTGCGTGACACTTAAACTGAATCTACTTCAAGTACAACCCTTTTTCTCCTTACTATACAGCGCTAGTGAAGGTAGAGGCATATTGATTCAACCTTTGGATTCTAGTCTAGCTCTTACTGAGGTTATCTGAGTAGCCCAGAAAGTTGGGCTTTTAGGGTTCGCATCACACCAGGGAATAACCAGAGGATTGGCGGAGCAGGAACAGGAGAGGTATCTGAAACGAGAGTTGGGGGCAGTAGAGACATACATGCATGAGAGAATAACCCCTCTGCATGAACACTGCTGCTGGCGATTCTGCCGTGAGAAGCCCCTAAACACGGGCCGCATTTCTGGCCGCTATTTGGCTGAAATCTATAGCAAAATTCCTTTCGCAGTCATCTATATTTCCATCATCATCTTCCACTAGGTCTGGATATATGTAATAGACACATGCATAGGAGCTATGCGCATATATTTCAGATACCTGGATCGGTAGTGGGACGACGTTCCAATGGTTACAATTAGAAGTGCGAGAAATCCGCTACCGGTGGGGGGTCCTGACTAGGAAGTGCAATAACTGTGCCTGGAGTTTGATACGTGTCTAGCGTGACTAGCTATAAGAAGCGAAAACTGATATCAAGTGATACCAGAAGTGAGAAGAGGCGAAGTGGGCAGATTTGGTCCCTCGTAGGAACAATGTACGTGGAAATAGAAGGATTGATTAGTAATAGCGGAAGATTGGGGAATCGACCGATGGACTGCATTGGGGACGCGGTAATAGTAAGGGTATTCTGCAGTGTTGTGCGAATTCTTCTTCTCAACCTTGCGGATGTTTTCCCACTGTATCAAATATGGCCGTTGTTGGGTTCCGAGCTCAGGCCATCCGATACCAAGCATACCAATTGGAGCGGCGACTGACTACATAATAGTAGCATGCCGATTGGAGAGGTGACTGACTGCATGATAGTGGTAGGGTCCTTGCATTTGTCAACCCGAACCTCAACGCCCCAATCACAACCTGACGCTCTCAAACCAAGTTTAACAAGCATATGTTAAACAAAAGAAAAGATACAAGTACACTTTTATCGTTAGGAGTAATGGATTCTGCAGTTGCAAGCGTTGGTTTTCTTTATGATCGGCGGTTCTAGATCTACGTTCTAGGAACCTGTTCTGTAGGCCACATTTTCACGGTCGACATTGGCATCATGCTCTCATCAGTTATTGCCGCAGACTATATTCCTTCGTGGTGATATTGTATCGTGAGATGCACACCACTTATGCCAGTTAGTCGTTAATACATTTTATACCGCAGACACCATCTTCCACTTAGTATCTCAATCACCACTCCCCTTCCGGATTATCCAAACCGACAAAGCAGTTTCGAAGCCTCAAGTTTCGAATTAACTCCAGTGAGAACCCCTTTGAGCCTCAGATGGTGTGCGGATGGAACCTGCGGCGCCTGTATTCCTATGATATATGGCGCGAGATGGCCATTTTTAGATCTTCCATATCTTAGCTCAATCGAGACTTGCGGCAAGATACTATTGAGTCCTGGATCCAAAGGTGGTGTGAGGGAGAAATGACTTCGAGTGGTGGGCTGAGTTGCAAAACAACCCAATTCTAGTGGTGGTGTTAGAACTCGGAGAGATGAATGACAAGAAAAATTTTCTCTGGGTGTAATGCTGTTTTTTTCAGAAACTACATTTGTATGTGTACAACCGTACAACAGTATACTTTACAGGATTAGCTTGTCGCCAATTCCGTGTTGAGCCCGGCACATACGCTATAAATAGATGTTCCGACTGAACTGCAAGAAATCCACTTCACGAATAAGCTGACTTCCACATCAGTCGACTGAAAAAAAGGGAAATCACTATCAGCCGACCGAGAGCCGAAGCGCAGAGTTTTACCCAAGCAGAAATGGCGGGGAAATGGCCTTCGATATTGGGATAGGAATTGGTTCTTCCAGATCTCCGTTATCCTTCTGCGCATGAGCGCCAATACCGTACAAGTATCTACTCTTTTCACATTGTCGTCAACCCGGATGAGAAAGTTTCCGATGATGAGGGAGCTCCGCGGGGTCGTGTGAAGCGCCCGGTATTATATTTCCTATAGTGCTAGGAAGACTTGCTGGACAAGAAGATGGATAGTCTGGTGGGGATGTTAGGTAGTGCGATGTTGTTCTGGATGACGATCATGGTGAGGGAGGAGGAGGCTGGATGATCTGGCGCGCAGGGTGCATCATGTCAACTCCGCAACAAGAATCGGTCAATACACAAAAAACAAAGTCCCCCATTTGTGACAGAAATTTAATGAAGTGGTAGAGAATTAAATAACGCATAATTTTCTCCCAGGGCCTCCGAGCTTTCTAAGTACTGTACTAGCAGCCGTAGTCTAGGTAGCTTGGGATGTCCGTCGGAGTGACTTTAGCCTCGTGTGTCGGTTAACGTCGTTAATACTGCACTTTAAGGTTTCTCATGAAACGCTCCGTCCGCCTGCCAATCCAACAAGGCCCGACAGCGCCATTCAATACAGATCTCCGATCAAGGTAGACCAGAGCGTCCAGTCTTTGTCCAACAGTCGTTCGAACCGTAACCCCACTGTTCCCAACATAGTTCCTGTAGCCAACCTATCAGAACTTGCCATGACATTTGCGTTGGGATAACATCAACAACTTGCGTTAATTAACACCAGAACACACGGGAGGATTTTACGGGCATAAGGTGAAGAGCAGTAGTTACATCCCGACAACTTAGTTCCAACGCTGAAGTGTTAGCTATGGTAAGGCTGATTTCGACCCCATATAATACCTTCGATCACAGTGGAATTACTTGGCTAACCGTCTGAGAAGTATGCGTAAGATGTAACTTCTACCGCAGTACAAGTAATTTTATTTCGGCCCTTTACTCAGGATAACCTCTGGGGGAACTACATTATGCAGCAAAACCCTTTTGGCCGATTGTTATGTAGGATAACCCCTATCAAAACCAAACGTAGGCAATATGAAAACAATAATTCAGGGAATTTTGGATATTTAAAGCCCGCTTTCTTCTATTTTATGAGCGATATTGTGGGTTGTGTCGCAATTTAATGACAACCTGAAAAGTAGTTATGTATGCCAGAGTTAATAACTAACTCATTGTCAATTGATATGTCGCCAATGACTACTCATTATATTTACACTCATAACCTTCGAACACAGCCAATTGCAGATTGGAAGAAACCTGAAAAAACCATAGACCTAATAAACTAACATTGAAAGCCCTTAATTCTTAATTGCTTTTCATATGAAAAGGTTATGCTACAATCTATACTTTACTGGAGAGGGTTATCCTGCAGGCAAGAGGGTTATGCTGCATAATATGGACCCAGAGGGTTATCCTGAATAAAAAATGTTTTGTTTTTCTACGGTCTGAAAATGTATGAGATGCTATGTCTGAGAATGAGAGAATTTGAGGTGCTGGTCGAAGCAATTATATTTATCGGAGACCTCTAGCTCGAGCTATTCCGATTCTCAGGAAACAGATTGAATGCCTACTAAATTATGGCCTCAAGCTTTGCAATAGAGAGTGGATTCTGAACTGCAAGGGGGGGATCGTACTAGGGCCTCTGCAAGGAATGGGGATATTCATAGCTATCACTAGTACCAACACGCACACGATAATATCTAAAGAACTTTAATCAATTCAATTCACTTTCTAAAAGCGGCTTGATATATAAAGACACAAACACTTCTGCCAGTACTGTACTGGTTACAGTAGTTCAGACATATTTTTTGTGCTGACAGATTTTTCAATCCCGAATGATCAAAAACCGATCAAATCCACAATAAAAACTTTTTCGGACACCCCATTCTGACTGCAGACGTCCGAACCACTTTACAGTATTACGTACCCTTATCATCATAGAAGCCACTAAACAAATTCAAAAAACTCACCCTTTTTATATCGACTGTATTTGTATTATATCCAGATATTCTAAATATAAAACACACCAAAATCGACTTGGTATACTTTAAACCTCTGCCTCTCCGGAAATGCATCTCCTAGTGATGTCCCCTTGCTCGTAAGCAGCGTCGAGTTCAACGCCACTATCGGTGTGAGTAAACTCGTGGACAATGCCAACTTGGACGCACTCGTTGCAATCGAGTCCTCCGGTTTGGTAGATGATACAATCACCGGTACAGCCCTTGTGTTCCTTGCGAGTAAAGAACTAAATGGTTATCTATAAGATCTTAACCGCCTGTGGTAATGCGAGAAGCTGTCCAAAGCCGGAGAAGACGTTCCTTCCTTATCGAGGTTACTAGCAACAACGAATTCGTTTCCACAAGTGAGGAAAACCAATATTGATGTTCCAGCAAGAAACCTGAAGAAACTCGGATGCTTGAAGAAAACTTTGCATCTAGTTGCAATCCCACGACCACAGTCGGCAAACCAAGGCAGCGATGGAGCAGGTTCATCGGAGTATAGCCAGACGGACAGCGAGAGGGAGGTCTTGTTGATGAAACCTGGCTTCTCGAGGACGGCAGTACGACGACGTTCCATGAAATTCTTGGAGAGGAGAGATTCCTCGCGAGACCATTGAAGAGAGCTCTCCTGGCTCCACGCAAATTTGATGGCGTTGAGGTAGAAGAATACAGCCTGAGGAGCATAGAGCCTGAGGTATGCCACGGTTACAAACGTAACATGAAGATGAAGCCAGGCTTGTCTACAATAGGATCGACGGCGGCATAACCCCCGCTCATTATGAGAAGAAACCGGATAGTGGCGTAATTACACTTAAAGTCCGGGCCAAAACATGCAGGAGTGGTGTTAATCCAGGACGAGAGGCCAGAACACAGAGTGAACCGAAGCTTGTTGAGAAGTAAACTCTTGGGAGAAGTCTCATGTATAGGGTCAATTACGAACGTGGGCCAGATTGAGCAGGCCAACAAGTTCGCTGCGATCAAGGCGTGATAAGGTGTGAGTTCCGACTGAAATGAGGGTGGCTGTAATCAGGCAAAGGGAGAGAATCTGCGAGGCGGGACGAGTTTCGGCCCGGATGACAGACTACAGGTACGAACCCTCATTTTATCCCACTATCATATCGTCCCATCGAGCAGTGCTGACAAACCTTCCCGCATCTAGCTCGTCAATTGGGGCGATGGTTACTGTGCCAACAAGTATCCTGATGTGGACCTTCACTGCGCGTTTCCTGTTGCCGGCAACGCGAGAGATGTGTGCCCTGTGCCTGCAAACAGCGATGTTGCTGGAGCAGGAGTCCGTGTCTCGGTTTACATCTCCATGCTTTGCCGAGTTTTTTTGACCACGATTTCACACCACTAGACGCGATAAAAAGCCAGGTGACAGACTATCGTACCTGATCGGCTCCACGGAGCATGATATAAAGGTAGAAGATAAACGTGATACCGAGAGTGATAAATGGGATAGGCTTGACAGCCACTCCGTATCGCTTGCTAAGAATCACCAAACCATACTCGTCAAAGAAGCTAGCAGGGAGTTCAGCCAAGCGAGCAGGAATCGCGATAAACCACTTGAACAAGCTAGTGAACAATGCCACGAGGCCCTCGACAGCAGGACGCCTCTGACGACTAGAGATGGGTCGCTGAGACACCATCTCGGAATACTTGTCGGTGCTGATGACAGTGATACTGTGAATGCCGCGAGGACGACGATGATAGACAGCGGAATAGAGGGGGTAGAAGAAGATGAGGCCTAGCACGAGCAATGAGAAGACGGCATATTCAAAGTCTCGGGGATTTTGAGAGTTGAATTCTCGGCTTTGTTGACTGTCATCTCGGCAGTGTCGTTGGGTTGAGGTAGAAGTGGGGGGACGATGTCATAGGCGACCACAGAGTGCGAGGGCGATGGGAGAGGAGGAACAATAGCGACGAAGAAAACAGACGCGAATCTCATACAACACAGAGCAGCCAACGGTGCTGTCGATGAGTGCATGACTGTGATAAAATCACCAAGCATGGATACTCGCCATCCATCAAAGCCGTATGGAATTATCATTCGATGAAAATACCCTCTCAGACAAAACAACAGCCATGCATCTGCGTACATACAAATTACGCGGGAATTATGCACACGAGTCTTTCTCCTTCTCTCTCCTCTGTATATAAGTCTATGCGCACGGTTCTCCCCATATTTCAACAGTCTCGCAGTACACCAAAACATATACCAAGTGGATTGAGAGTATTTGCTAGTTATAAGGAAACAGAACAGAGCATGAGGAACCCGGACAAGTGATGCTTTATTAAAGAGTCTCCTAAATTCCGGGTATCTCTTGCTCCCGTGGTTTCGCTCTCAAAGGACTCCTTTGTTTACCTTTGATCCACCACTAACTATCATTGAAGAGGGTAAAGCTGTGAAAGCACGCTGGAAATATGAGTTGCACAGTAATCACGGTACAAGCGAGCCCCAAAACACAACAAGCAGAAGAGTAGGATTATTCCTGTCCGGCTAAACACTCCCCCCCGTAGTGTCTATAAGCAAGCTATCCCACAATACCATCCAAAAACATACCAAATGCAAGCGTTGCAGTTATTACTATACTAAAGCTTAGATGGTCTCAAATCATGATGCTCTTAGTACCTTCATCACCTCCCCCTCCTCGCCCTCTTCAAAAGCGCCTCTCCAATCCACCCCACAACCGCCCCATTCTTCGCACACTCCATCGCCCCATCCCTAACGCCAACCTTTACCTCCGCCCCCGCATCCAGCAGCGCCTTAACAGTCTGCTCATCTCCATTTTCAGCCGCAAGCGCAAGCGGCGTTTTCCAACAACCTCCCTCATCTCCCAACGTCTCCTCAATATCCCACCCACCTTCAATCATAGCCTTCACCAACTCTGCTTTGCCCCTCAACGCAGCCCATTGTAAACTCGTTGCTCTCTGGACCTTCGGGAAGCGGAGCACGTTGCTGGGAACACCATATGGACCTAGTGGTGGTGATAGAAGCTGTAGGTGTGCTGGGATCGCGAGGGGGATTAGGTGTCGTGCGTCCTGGTCGGTGGCGAGGCGCGTGAAGAGGAGAGGCGTGAGGACGATGTGGAGGCGCCGAGAGGCGACGGTTAGCATGTGTAGGGTGTGCGTTGGGAGGAGAGTGCCAATTTTGTGCAAGAGCTCGGACGGGAGGAGGACAAGCGGGGAGGGGCGGGGTTTGCGCAGGCGGGTGCGACTTCGACGGGCCATGGTTGTTGGTATTGTGGTTGGTGATGAGCAGGATGGTTGGAAGGTCTGTTGCACTCTGAGACTGCTACAAAGAGGCAGGGTCAGTGACAAGCTCCAAGACCAGGAGGGTTAAATAGATACCGCCATGGCGAAGAGGGTCGAGCATCTTGCTAGGTTTGGAGGTTAGGAATGGAGTGGGCGAGTGAGTAGTGGTGATGTGCGACATCATGTCGGGCTGAGGATAGAAAGAATCGTGGGAGGCGAGCGATGGCGCAGCACTCCGGTGAGGTTGAGTATGTCATTGCGGGAATAGGCTTGAGGATGTCACTCTGGGGCGTTAATCCCTGAGCCTCACAACCAAAGCTTGTGATTTCTTTACCTTTTACGCCCGGGTGGCGGGGCTTTGCAGCACAGGTGCGGAGATAGGCGGGAGCAGAGTACTTAAAGCAGTATCGACACAACCGGGCCCGGCTTCGAAATGCTAAGTACACGCCGCCTCACCGTCCATACAGACTTAACACGCACACCCGATATGTGGTCCGTAGTTACGCTTTTCTTCTGATATTATCGGTGTGACCTAAGCCTGATCCTAGCGAACGTTCGAACTGAACCGTCATCCACACCGCCATCAACTTGACGCCTTCCTTTCGTAGCCACCGTTGCTACGACATCACACATTCGTGACGTCGATTAATCCCATACTTTTGTATTACTCGGATGTTGGACTTCGGCGGGGCATTGTGACATAGTACGTTCGTGTGTCTTCACATACCTACTTAAGTAGGTACTGGCTGCCGTTGTTTTCTAGGCCTGTCACGCAGCATTAGGGCGAGACTTTCGAATAACCCCTTCAGACGATTGAGGGTATTAGTCACCACCCCACATGAGGGTCATGGCGGTGACCCCGCCCGACCTAGCGTGGTGCGTCAACAAAAACGAGTCAAAGGTCTAATAATCGCCTTGGCATTCTATCGGGTTACGCGCGGCTAATTAGGCCTAGGCTAATTCACTGAGATATTAGGCGTGCCGAAACGGATTGGCGGTGACTAACTAATTGGTGCTAATAGATTGCGTCTAGCGGCTTAGTTGCATAGGTAATCGAGTCCCCATACCGGCCGTTTGAAGTTGCTGATGAGAGGGATGTATCTAAGTATAGTCTGCCGACAGAGCTGTTAGGCAAAGAGCGTGCTTTCTTGTCTTGTGTGGGGGAGATATTGAGAGCTGGAGAAAAAAGCCCCGCCTTGGCCGGTCGACAGGATGTAACTGAGGAGCATGGAGTGGAATGCAATACAATTAAATCAAATCACAACGTCTTTGTTCTGGAAGTCCTCCATCACTGGCGTCTATTGTATTCTTATCATGAAGCTATACTCTTAAGACTATGACATTCTACAGTAACACTTTCTCAAGCAGCGGAAGCAACCAATCCCATGCCTCTGAACTTCAAAACGTTCATCCACAAATAATAACTAGCAGAATATTGTTTGCCGGATGGTTTACTAAATGTTTTAACACTAAAGTAGATGGAAGACCAGATTGCTGATGCGTGTGTATCAAAATGATTCGCCCTTGGCTTTGTTACACAGCAGGAGGATGTGCGGAGTGAGGTCCATTCACGATCGCACACCCCGCATTACCACAACTACCCTAGCTACTCCAAACAGCGCCTCCAAAGTCCATCCAACTGCACTCCCCGACTATCACATCATGCGCAAGTTTATCAAGTCAACTCGAGAGAAAGCTCAAGGGCTCCGATCTCCCCTACGGCGAAGCCGATCAACATCTCCTAACCCGACGGAAACCAGCACCGGTGGCACTGAGGCCCCTCGCCCCAGCTCAACAACTCCAACCTCGGCCGGAGATGATTCGTCCAACTTGGGAAGCACCTCAACTATAATTGCCTCCCCACCAGATCGAAGCTCTGCACCTCAGATTGTTGTTCTACAACCCTTACCAACTGACCATACTCTAAACTCGCTAGCGCTTCCCTCTGGCAATCAAAACGTAATTCACCTTGCGCATTTCATACCTAAATTGAAATGACTAATCCATCAACTTTATCTATCAGTCGAGTAACCCCAACCCGAATTCAACGACGCCGGGTGTCGGAAATCCCGAGATTTCAATCACGCCTCCATCGTTATGGGATAGGGCATTCGGTAACCTATCCGAGGAAGATCGAGACGAAATTCATTCCCAAAGTGTGGACCGACTTGACTGCTTGAATAAATTGCTGGAAAAAACGATCCAGAGTGAGGATGCTTGTCGGGAAAAAGGAATGAAGTTCGAATTTGCAGGGAAGACTTTCATTGTCCGTGACTTGGCTCAGAAGAGCATATCATGGATATCCCGGTTCAAGGTCAGATCCTAGGCTAGCTACACTGGGCCAATGGGCTGGTTTACGAACTCAAGCTGCAGGAAATTGGCGATATCGCTGTTCAATACGACCCCGGACATGCCGCTCTGCCATGGGCTGGACTGCGTTTTCTCTTGGAGGTAGGTCTGGTACGCACATTTTGTTTAGTGCGGCCATAAACACGATGTAGGTTGCATTGGTTGAAAATCAAAACATGGGAGCGGTACTAGTCGGTGTTGAAAGGACTACGCGATTACTCTTACGATGCAAAGCCTATGAGAAGTACTATCTGGAACCGACCCCAAAACCCTTCAATTTAGTCAGCCTCGAGGAAACACTGGCTCAGCTTTATGTTGCCGTGTTGGAGTTTTTGGCTTGTGCAAAACGATTTCTAAACCAATCCCACATCGGTACTGTCTAACTTTTCTCGTCATGTGCCTATCTCTCTTGGGTAAACTGACGAGTTTTATCGCAGGCCGCATCACGTCTGGACTGCTGGACCCGGATGGAATAAAGTCTCGGTTTGACACATTGGATGAAAATGAGCGGCGTTTGAAGCAAGAAATGGAGGTGGCGGACCGGGAAAGTGAGCTTAAACACCATAGCGTATTAGTTTACTACTGAAACCTTGCAGATCGGTCACGTAATCATAAAGAGGTTATGGGTCAGCACGAACCAGACCTAGGCCACTTGATATATAGCTAACGAAAAGTGATTAGCACGATCTAGGGAACTGGAAAAATGGCTGAAGGAGCTTGAGGAGCCTATTTATAGAATGGATAAGAATGTTCGAGGCATTTATCAAATGTTGGAAGGTTCTACTTACTCATATACTAGAAGTATAAGTAGCGCTTACTGACCTCGGTATCAGACAAACGCCGAGGGGAAATTCTCGCATGGCTGTCTTCAATGCTGTACGAAAAACACCATAAACACGCCATGGAAGGGCTTCTGGAGGATACTGGAAAGTGGCTGCTTGATAAACCAGAATTCCGGGAGTGGCAATTTTCCAGTACTTCGGGTGCTCTTTGGTTACATGGAATTCGTGAGCCTTAGCTACCACATTATTCTAAAAGGATGTTGCTGATGAAGTACATAGCTGGAGCTGGAAAAACTAAGCTTACGTGCGAAAATCAGACCCCGCATGTGGTGACTAAATGCTGATTGTAAAAGGTCCATGGTCATCGATTCTCTTGTATCTCCTCGAAACCAGGCTCGGGAAGATGAAGCGGTGGCATACTTTTACTGCAACCGCAACGAGCCCGATCGCCAGGACCCGACGAAAATTATGCAAGCATTTGTGAAACAACTATCACTGCAATCACCGGAATGCGGGTTGCCGAAGCCGGTGGTGGCAGAATACGATAAGCGGAGCCAAGGGGGACATGCTGCGGGACGTTTAGAGTTCCAAGAGTGCCAAGAATTGATGGTCACGCTCCTTAATTCATTCCGCCGTACTACAGTGCTTATTGACGCCTTGGACGAGAGTGACCTAAGGAAACGGGGCAACTTTCTCCATGCGCTCAAGAAAATCATAGACAATTCGACAAGCTTGGTCAAAATTTTCATTTCCAGTAGAGATGACGGCGATATTGTTCTCAGGCTAAACGAAGTGCCAAACCTTTTCATCGAAGCAAAGGATAACAGACAGGACATTGAGCGCTTTGTCAAGAGAGAGCTAACCCGTTGCATCGAGGACCAAATATTGCTGAGTGGGAATGTCTCAAGCGATTTGAAAGCAGAGGTGTCGACTGTTCTTATTAATAAGGCGAATGGGATGTAAGTGTGGTTTGATCCATGTGCTACCTGCCGGTACTAAATTTAAAAGGTTCCAATGGGTACATCTTCAAATTATGTACCTCTGTGAAATGGATTTTGAGCATCACGTCCGAAAAGCATTGGGAAAATTACCCGAAACGCTGGGAGACGCATACTTGCAAACCTACGATAGGATTAAAAAGGGCCGCAGCCCCAACGAAGCAAGAAATGCACTCATGTGGGTCTTGTGCGCAGAAAAGCCTCTTAGCCCTGATGAATGGACACATGGAGTTTCCTGGGCTCTCAAGGCACGCGCAAATTCCGATGATCCAACTCTTGTTTTGGATGCGCTGTTGAGTGTTTGTCACAACCTGGTTGTTTTGGACCGGCAACAAAATTACATGACCTTTGCCCACCTGTCGGTGAGAGAATTTTTCGAGACCCATCCGGAGTTCGCTGGACAAGCTCACATAATGGCCACTGAGTCATGCTTGGCCCTATTCACGCATGGAAGGCCTCTGGACCTGGGAACCCCCTTTCACAATTACGGCATTCAATACTGGGCTGCTCATGCCAAAAATTGCCAGGATCGTATTTCACATTTACTCGTAGATTTCTTGGGGTCCTATTCTCTACCAAGCCAGCAGTACGAAGACTGGCTGGTGGCTGCCGATGAACTCTCCGAAGAACTCGAATACGACCGCAGGTACAATTACGACTACCAGTATATATGGTATTTCCGTCAGACTGTTCTCAGCCTAAGTTCGACGCCACCAGAGCCATTGCTGGCAGCCGCTTGGTTCGGCTTGCATCATGCGGATCTTTGGAAGCCTGGTGCTTTCAATCCGAATTACACCAATGAGAGCGGGCAATCATTACTTTTCTTGACAAGCACGCAAGGACACAAGGAGGTTGTTCAGTTGCTGTTAAATAATGGCGCCAATACAAATGATACTGCACACCACCGGCTGTTGAATAATCTGCTAGTCTCTGTCATTCAGAAAGATAACGCCGAAATTCTCGCCTTGTTACTTGCCGAGGGGGCAGATTTCAAGCACGCGGAGTACAAGACCATCACTGCCGCCGCAGCGGCTTTGGGGGGCGGGGGGGTGATGGCGCTTCTGTTTCAGCGGGACCCACATATAAACATCCCCCATGAGTTGGTCTTGGTAGCAGCGATGAATAGGGATGCCGGAGTGATGGAGCTGTTATTGGATAGAAAACCTGACATCGAGATCACCGAGGAGGTTATAGCCGAGGCAGCGAGGAATTCGAAGGATGTGATGAAGCTGCTATTAGCGAGAGACGACATACATATCACAGAGAATGTTCTAATTGCTGCGGCGGAGTCTTATGACGGCAAAGAACAGATGACGCTGCTATTTGACAGAAAACCCGATATCGAAGTCACCGGCGTGGTTGTATTTGAGGTGGCGCAGAGTTGGGATGGCAAAGAAATAATGGAACTACTGCTCGACAGAAAAACCGACATCAAGATTACCGAAGAGGTTGCAATGGCGGCGGCGTGGAATACGAGAAGAAACGGTAAGGCGGAATTGATGGGGCTGCTGCTGGACAGAAAACTGGATATGGTGATCACTGAGGCGGTGGTAATGGTCGCGGCGGAGAATACCAATGACGAAAATGATGTGATGGCACTACTGCTAGATAGAAAACTTGACATCGAGGCTACTGAAGCGCTAATATTGTCAGCAGCGAAATGTTCAAAAAGGTCGTTGGAGCTACTGTTTGCTAGAGATAGTAACATCAAAATCACCGAGGCGATGGTAGCAGCGGCGGCCGGTAATCAACATAATGGCGAAGAAATATTGACACTGCTATTAGACAAGGGGTCTAGCATCGACATCACCGAAGAGGTAGTGATAGCGGCTATAAACAATGGTCGTGTTATGAGACTCCTGCTGGACATGAAACCCGACGTCAAGATCTCCGAGGCTGTGGTAGTTACGGCGGCGTATAATCAGACAACGGAAATAATAGAACTGCTGCTTGCGACAGACCCCAACATCAAGATCACCGAGGATGTAGTAGTTGCAGCGGCGAGCAATTCGAAAAAGGACATGATGGAGTTACTTCTAGCTAGAGACGCCAACATCAGCATTAGCGAAAGGGTGGTAGTAACGGCGGTAGGGAATTGTTACAGTGAGTGCAAGGGTATTATGAAGCTACTGCTGGACAGGAAACCCGACGTCGAGATCTCCGAGGCGGTAATAGTAGCGGCGGCAGGAAACTGTAATAATGGCCCATATTTGATAAAGCAGCTACTAAACAGGGAGCCTGGCATTGATATTACTGCGGCGGTGGTGGTTGCGGCGGCTGGCAATACGAACAATGAAATAATGGGGCTACTTCTGGCCAGAGACGCCAACATCGAGATCACCGAAGAGGCGATAGTAGCAGCAATAAAGAATGATGTTGTGGATGTGTTACAGCTGTTGCTAGATAGGAAACCTAACATAGAGATCACTGAGGTGGCAGTTGTAGCGGCTGCAGAGAATTTGACAACTGGAGTAATGAAGCTACTGCTGGTCATAGACGCCAATATTCAGATCACCGAGGCGGTAGTAGTAGCGGTGGCAGAGAATTATAACGTCAACATGATAGAGCTGCTGCTGGACCGAAAACCTGACATCGAGATCTCCGAGGTTGTGTTAGTAGCAGCGGCGGGCAGTTGGGACGACGAAATAATGAAATTACTCCTAGCCAGAAACCATGATATCAAGATCACCGAGGCTATGGTAGTGGCAGCGGCGGAGAAATCAACAAACGTGATGCAACTGCTGCTGGACCGAAAACCCGACATCGAGATCACAGAGGCGATAGTAGTGACGGCGGCAGGGTATCATAGCGTCGACATGATAAAGCTACTACTGGACCGAAAACCCGACATCGAAATAATTGAGGCAGTAGTAGTGGCAGCGGCAGGAAAATCGAGAAAAGTGATGCAGTTGTTGTTGGACAGAAAACCCGACATCGAAATCACCGAGGCTGTGGTATCTGCGGCGGCGGGAAATTTGAGGAATGGAAAAGAAATAATGCAGTTGTTGTTGGACAGAAAACCCGACATCGAAATCACCGAGGCTGTGGTATCTGCGGCGGCGAGAAATTCGGGGAATCGAAAAGGAATAATGCAGTTGTTGTTGGACAGAAAACCCGACATCGAAATCACCGAGGCTGTGGTATCTGCGGCGGCGAGAAATTCGAGGAATGGAAAAGAAATAATGCAGTTGTTGATGGACAGAAAACCCGACATCGAAATCACCGAGGCTGTGGTATCTGCGGCGGCGAGAAATTTGAGGAATGGAAAAGAAATAATGCAGTTGTTGTTGGACAGAAAACCCGACATCGAAATCACCGAGGCGGCGATAGCAGCGGCAGCGGGAAATTATAGCAAAAAAGTGCTGCAGTTATTATTAGACAAAAAACCCGACATCGAAATCACCGAGGCGGTTCTGGTAGAAGCAGCAAGGAACAATAGCCAATACTGCCACATGCCAAACATGGCCAAACAGATCTTAGAATTGTTGCTAGACAGAGACCCCAATATCGAGATCACTGAGGCAGTAGTAACGGCGGCGGCGGCGAAATCGACAGAGGAAGTGATGGAGCTGCTACTTAAAAGAAACCCCAGTATCAAGATTACCGAGACGATTCTGGCAGAAGCAGCAGGGAATCGTAGTTATACCGAGTACTGGGATCCTGGTTATATCAAGCACTGGAATCCTTTAAATATCGCCAAACAGATCGTACAATTGTTGCTAGACAGAGACCCCAGTATCGAGATCACAGAGGCGGTTGTTACGGCGGCGGCTAAGAATAAGAAACACGGTAGGGGAGTGATAAGACTGCTAGCTAAAAGGGCCGGTTTGGAGGTGAAGGATAAGACTGCGGGAGCGATTGTGGACTTTTTCACTTTGGAGCATACTTGAGCAGGCCTTTCCTTTTCTGAGGGTATGGTGGGTGGGGGCGAGATTATCATAGTAGGTGCTTATTGAGGAGATCATGTGGCAGGGGGAGACGCGGCGACGAAAGACGGAGCGGAATGAGTTTTTTTCGAAATTTTTTGTCTAGTAGAGGAGAATATATGTAACTTAGGGCGAACAGATAATTTCATTGACGCTGGTGGGGTGTTTTAGAATTGCTTCTGTGGCATGGGTAGCAGCAGGTTAAGACGAGAAGATTTGACTTTCATCGTCCTTACGCAATCGTATCTCGTCGCCTGGTCCCACAATATGAATTATTTGTCATGTAGTTGGGAGAGGATGCTTAGCCGGTACGGAGTGTGCAGAGAAGGTTAATGTTGAGAGATCAAGAGGTAGACGATTGAAGTTAGATCCCGAACGGCCAATCTAATCTAGCTTGCAGTTGATAAGCCCTTCGACTCCGCTATGTAAGTACTTAGTAGTTAAACTACAGCTTTCCCATATTCCACACTTAGACCAAAATATCCCGCTCCCGATAGACTCTAGTCAATCCTTGTCCCCACAGCAGTTTGGTTTGCAACCTCAACCTTGCTAAAGCTCGCAGGTTGCAATTAAACGTCCGCTGAGACCACTGCGGCTGACTTAAATCTCCCAAAAAACCCTCCCCCAAATAATGGCCTGGAACCACTCCCAGAATCAGTCTTTTCCTCCCCTTTATCGCCTCCCTCCTCGTCTTCCTTCACACAAAGCAGCCCTTCTACCTCGGACTTCAAATCCTTCATAACCTTCCCATCCGTTTTGTCATGCTTCAGTATCTGCACATCCAATTTTCTTATCTCCAGCTCCATCTCCTTAATCTTCGCCTCGAGAAATTCAATCCGTTTCCTTGCCTTTTCTCTATCGTCCTCGGCATCTCGCCGCTTCTCAAGCCACTTCTTCACAAAGGTCTGCAGCTCTTGGATCTTCAGCTGCGTCTGCACATCCTCAAGTACCCGCGCTCCTTCTGCCGCAGCCTCAAGGAGTTCATACAACTTTGCTTCCGGTAATGGAACTCTATGTACCGCGACGTGCCGGAGCTCATTGAGGCTTTTGAGTACCGTGGGATCGGTGAAGCGTTGTGGTTGAGCGGCGAGGATTTCGCGCGTGTAGACCTGGAGCTCGGCGGACTGCGGCACGGTCCATCCCTTCTGGCGGAGCAGCTGTGGGAGATACTTTGAAATGTAGCGGTGGCAGGCTTCTTCGAGGAACGACTGGAGTGGTGGGAGGACAGCGTGTTGCAGGGTGTAAGGGAGCGGTGTAGCATTTGTTGGAGTTTGCGGCGGCGGCGTTGACGACGGTGTGGAAACTGGTGACTTCTCGGACAGCGAAACTGAAGACTTCTCGGGCGGCGTCTTCTCAGGTGGTGAAGAAACTGAAGATTTTGCAGACCGCACGGATTGGTTCTGTTCGGCCGTCGACTCTGCTGCCACCGTCTCGGAAACCTTCCCCGCTGAGACAGCCGCCTCGGCCAACTGCCGCTGTACTCTCCCCGCCTCCACCGCAGCCTCCGCAATCCGTAACCGCTGCTGGTGACTCTCGAACGGCAGTATGATCGCCCCCAACGTCCCCGCCTTCGCGCGCTCATCTAACTCCGACGCCAACCCGCCATGACCTGCCATAAGTAGCTCATCGAGGCGGCTCAGCAGCCGCGCCTTGGTGTATTTCACGAATCCAAGGGTGATTTCCTCCGGAAACAGAGGAGCGCAGAGACTCGGAAGTTGTTTGCGCCCGATGAATTGGCAGTTTGGAGCGAGAGCGACGCTGGCGGCGGCGGAGCGCACGTAGACATCGAGGGCGTTGGAGACGTTCATGATGTGCGGAGAGGGAGCGAAGGGGAAACGGGGCTGCTTGTAAGAGTAAGTCGCAGAGGTTCGGTGATTCGTCCACGTTGACGGTGGCATTTTCGGTGGGCGAAATCCGCGCGGTTACACAGCGTCTCCAGCGCCTGTCGAATCAACACAGGGGAGCCGAAACAGCGCTATTAATAGTGTCAGCTTTCGTGACGAGAAATGGACTGCGGGAAACGAAGTAACAGGTTATTGAGAGTAGAGGGCAAGCGAGAAGACATAGGAGTGAAGAGACTTGGGCGTTATAACTGCCGCTAGTGCCTGGCCCGAACAAAGAGCAGTGAGCGAGTGATGACATGTGTCATCGTTCAACATGAAGCATCACATCCCAGCACGCCACGATCATCCGCGCGAAATTAAACGCACCGGTGCTGGCGGCGAAGTTTTTTGTCGGTCAGACGGCTTGGTAGCATTTTGCGGTAGGCTAGCGCCAGCGACCAAAAGCCGTCTACAGACTAGAAGCTTATACTTGGTAGGCGGCAGCATTGCAACCAAGAGCGGTATCCGCCTGAACAAGATGAAGTTTGTTTAAGCACATGGGGGGTAAGGACACCCTCGCCAAGGAGAACGCTGCTGGTGTAGAGGGGTCTGGGCTGACGACGTCTATCTACTCAGGAGGGTTGGCCTCTTATAGACGGAGCGGAGCAACGTTTCCCCGCTTACCACCCTACATGCAATTAGCCTCCTGCCGTGCATAGCGGCTAGCCGGGCCGCACCCGGCAATTTAGAGCCTCGGCTTCTTCCCGCCACTGCCTGCACCAACAGCCGAAGATCGCTTTGGGAGTACGCAGTCCAGAGGAAACGCTTTCTAAACGACTATTGGCGCTCACGTATGTATTCCAATATACACGCATCCTCCCTCCGATTCCTCAGCTTCGCTTTCCCCGGACATCCCGTCGCCTCCTACCCCACATCAGACCTCTGCCTCTCCAATATCACCCACTCGTTCGTCCTTCTTCTGCGGTATATTCATCCAATCGTTCATTACTCGGCGACACCACTAAGTATTCTCCTGTCGCTTTCTTCGATATTGCGATTCAGAACGTGTTATCTCATTTTGTAAAGGTATTTATTGTGGAGATGCCAGGGCTGGGCTAAGAGTACGTCTTGTGGAAGAGGAGATGGTAGTGGTAGTAGAGGGGGAAGTCGACCTTCGATACCGTTCGTTATATAGCTAGAGTTGGAGAGGACGTGAAGTTGGAAGCCTACATACGTCTGAACGAGGCGTTAGCACGACGATGCTTCACTCTAACGACACAAGCGACACCGTAAGACACGTTGAAATCAACGCGGAAGTAAAGGTTCGAAGCACAAGCAGGCAATAGTTCGCAATACTCACAATCCGCACAAATGTCACCTAATCCCGCACTTCCTCCTCTCCATCTCCTCGACCAACAACCACCACACTTTCCATCTCTCGGACCATGTTATCGGCGCCTCAGTGAACCGCGCAAACGCCTTCTCCGTCACCGCCGCACCCCTCCTCAACAAAATCTTCACAGTGTCCATATGCCCCAACGTCACCGCCAAATACAGCGGCGTCCGAACATCGCACGCTGGCGTGCGCGACATGACGTCAGGCAAACAAGCCTCGTCGACCAACCACAGCCCGGTATCAAGTATCTCCTCCACCAGAGTGGTGTCGTTGTTGAACGCCGCCCATTGTAGCGCCGAAGCTTTGATGACGGTGCGGTCCGGCGAGTCAAGGTACGGGTAGGTGTGCACGGGGATCTGGAAGCGGAGGGTTTTGTCGGTGAAGAGGCGGCGGCGGAGAGGCCCGCGAAAGACGGTGTGCAGGCAGCGGTTTGTGCGGTTCAGACATGCGAGGCTTGAGTTTGGGAGGTGCGACGCGATCTCGAGGAGGAGTTCGACGGGGAGCTGGAGCATGTATTCAACGCCGTGGTGATCGGGAGGAGCGTGTTCCGACGGGTCAGGGGTAATGGCGGTACGTGATAGGTTGCGGTCGTTCTGTTGAGTAGAGACCTTTCTTCGCTTGGTGGGGGATAGCTTTTTGGCGCGTGGTCTGAGCGATGGTGACGTTCGGGGGGGCATTGTGTGGGATTGTGCTGATGTGAGGGGAAGCTGTGAGGCTGAGGTGTGTGGGATTTTGCTTATTTTGTACGACGGCCCCGCATCCCGTCACGACAGGTCACTCAGTGGGTTGAGTTGCTCAACAAAAGTTAATTCCAAGACAATATTCGACGTTTCGGACAAAGATAGTTTTCTTTGTTCTTCTTGAGGGGCGGTGTTAGAAATAGGACTCTCGCAATGGAAGACTTCAAACGTGTGCCAAGTGTGAAGAGGTGAGTGCTAGAGATAGAGCGATATCGGTGAAAGCGGGCGGGAGAATAGAAATGGGTTTCGAGACTGCCAATTGGTGGTTATTGATGCCAATCGCCACGTTTTTCTGTTAAAAAAACCTTGTAACGAGATGAATTGCTTATTGGATCTAACTTCGAAGTGCATTGCGATATTGCAGACAAGCAATAGTGGCGAGACAAACTGACTCGATTTCGTTAATCCGATCGAGGCCAAGTTGTCGCCAAAGTGCCGAGCCTGTGGTGGAAGGAGCTGACAGAACCTCATAACATCGTTTGAGAGGCGGCGGTGACCACAAGAAGAACCCTGCGGGAGCATCGAATGGTGGGGTTTATTGCAGCAAGTTGAACAATTAGGTTCATGTGGCGGTATAGTTGGTTAAATCGCTATCCAAGCAGCCGGAACATAGGAGCAGCAAATATTAAGAGAAAATCACCTCTTTGTTGTAATACGCCTGCCCATGCGCTCTCAGGGGCGTGGAGGACATGGGATCTTCGTCGAGTAACCTAGGTGCGGCCAGCGCACGACGTTGAAACGTATCTGTTTTAAGAAATCTTCCCGTTTTCCGAGATAGCTTGCTGAAGACTTCAGGACCCGGCAGTTGTATTTTGGTTTCATCCAACATCTCAAATGCATCCAGAGCAGCGTGGTAGCAGTCAAGACACTCTTCGAGATTCCCCATAGTTTCATATATTTCTCCCATATTATGTAGTATTTCGCCAGTGCGCAGGTAAAGTCTAAACCCCTCGAAGATATTGGAGGCTTTTCGGTAGACCTCCAATGCTTTTGGGAAGTTTTGTTGCGCAAAAAATACAGTGCCCAGCCGACCCAGAGTGTCTCCAACATACAGAACATTCCCTAGTTCCTCGAAGCCTTTCAGCGCGCGGTAGTACAGTTTCACTGCTTCCTGGTAGTTCCCTCTCTCCGTAAGGACCTTCGCAGCTCCCAACAAAGCCAGCAAGGCATCGTGTACATCACCCTGACGATTAAATAGAGCCAATGCTTTATTGAAAAATATTTCAGCCTTGTCTTTCAGCCCTGTTTCACCCATAGCTGTTGCAACGAGTTGCAGCGTCCGTGGACATTCCGCACCGCCGTCTATCTTCTCATATTCGGTTAATGCTCGCTTGTAAGCCGCTGTTGCTTCCTGCAAGTTCCCTTTGCGCTTTAATGCACACGCAATTTGGATTAAATCGCTTATAATTGATTGACTGTCTTTTCTTTGCTCGTCGCCATTTAACGCACGGGTGAAAAGCTTCAGAGCTTGGTCGTAATTTCCGAGTTGGTACATTACTACGCCCTTATTCGTAATGGTTTCTAGCAGTTCCTTGTTGGTGTCGTCCTTGAATAGCTTTTCGTAGCCAGATAGAGCAAGACCGAGAGACTCCAATGCCTGAACAAAAAGTCCCCTCCTGATTTGCCTTTTGCCTTCATCTTTGAGGGCTCGCAGTTCCAGGAGGTTAGGTTGCGGCATCGGTGGCGACTCCAAGCCATTCATACACCAGCCGTTCCTGTCACGTCCACTCGTTGCTAGGCTAATGACAGTATGTTGTTTGTACATAATCAAGGGTTGGGGACTCGCTAGATTCGGTGGTGGTGGCAGCGGTGGGAGTGGGGCCATTAACTGAGACAGAGGTTCACGGGGCAACATGCTCTATTCTCTTCCGATTTCAGGAACAGTTGGAGAATACAGTTTAGCCTTGAAAAAGCTAGAAAGATCCGGTTGGTCTTGAATCGTCGGCTTCCAGGTAGGACTATTTGAGTTCCACCGTATGCTTATGGCTTCTGACCGCGGACTAGGCCACTGGATGCTACTCACTGGTGTGGTTCTTCCTCGTAGATTGCTGACAGAAGATTGTGGACGAGGGGTATCGCGGCTTATTACAGAGTCGGCAACTGTTGATGGTGGTCGCGGAGTTATGCATTCCACACCCGACGGTATCGCTTTGCCTCAGGTCAGAAACCGCTTAGAACCGACTCGAGAGTTGGACTTACAATAGGCTGGCGAAGCAGTCAGCTGTCGTGATAGCTCCGGTTTATATCTCCTCCGTGCAAGTCTCAGTCTCTCGTCCTTGATTGGTTGCTTGTGATAGGTAAAGTGCGAATCCTTTCCTGCCTTCGTCCGTTGATCTTGTATCCAAATTATATTCATCGTTTTTTGCTTTGTGAGATTTTTCCGGAGTTTCCAGTTGGTGACACGTTTTTTGAATTGTGGCTCGCTACCGGTAGAGAGTTAGCCGTTTGGAAATTTCTTCATAACTACGTCGACGCGGAATCAGAGACCCGCCTGACACTTACGTTGCCCGAAAGTTATATTCTCTTTGCATAATAGCTTTCACATCTGCAAGAGTGCGGTCTTCCTCAAGATAGAGTCGTTTGATAGTTTCAAAATGATTTTGCCATTCCACAGTTGCGATCTCCTTCTGTGAGAGTGGAAGGCGTAGTGGAGGATACATCTTTACTTAGTACGAAGAAAGTGATTTGGTTGAGAGGAATCGTTTAGTCCCGGGTGAATAAGGTAAAGAGAAGGTAGTTATAGAAGAACGAAAGGCGCTGACCCGCCATAGTACCTCTACAAGGCTGGTTACCTTTGTGCTGACTTGATTGGTGCTGTATTCTAAACGCCATATTATTGGTCTACCAAAGTTCCATGCAGTTCAAAAAGGTGGGGTTGTGATGCATATTCTTCGCTTACATGTTTCGGATCTTCATGCAGTATTCCCAACCACCTGTATGACTACCATTCATGCGGGAACATTTCGTTTAGCTTATCAGTGGTTGTCAGAATTCAGGTCAGAAGGCTGCCATCTGTTGTGTCGCTCAGACCATGCCATAATTAGCGGTCGAATGGCAGCTATAGCGGCTGAGCACAGCTTTGCGCGTACATGAATATTGAGTTAGGGGTTATGGCAATCGAGGCTGCTGGATTTCATGGTCCTCAGGTTCGTGGGGCTGAAAATGTGGGAGGAGAGTACTACTATGAGATGTTCGGCAGACTCCGAGTATTTCCAAGACTACTCTTCTATACCGACAGATGAGGTAGGTACATCATCGGCCGTTGGGCTCACCAGTATTCAATTTGAGGAGTGGCATTTGAGAGCGGTACCTTGACCAAATTTTGTCATCCCGGTGGCTTGAGAACCCCCCCACAAACCAATGAACAATTGCTTAACAATGTCCATATTTCTCCCTTGTTAAAGCTCGGGCCCTTGTCACAGCTATTGCCCTATCTCCTCCTCTCTATTAGACTTCAACCACTCCTCTAACTCTGAATACCTCTCGTTCTCTCCACCTTAATTTTTCTCCACAGCTAGTATCGTTTCACCATAGTACGTACCTCACCAAACTTATCATTTCATTCGGACATCAAAATCTGCCATTTTAGCCAGCAGTACCTACCTTATCTGTCGACACAGTACTTCCCCAGAGTCTCAGATCATCATTCAGGCTGCCCAAATCATAGTTGTTATTGTACCGACAGATGAGGCTGGGACGTTATCTGTCACCCGCTCTTTAGCACCAACTTCGAGTCATTTAGGACCAGTACCTGCACAAAATTGTACCGTCATCTTGTCATTTGGGGGTGGCTATTCTAGAATCTGGACTTGGTTTAAAGCCAGCGAGTGTAACTCAAGCTACTACGTAGATCTCAATAGTAAGTACACCGCCAGTCGGATGTGATATCTCCAGTACCCTGCAGCCCAGCGAGCTACAATATGCATACACTCATCACTTGTCCCTACTAGTAAACTTTTGTCATTTTACCTTTGCACTTTCTCTAAACTCGTTATTTGGCTCTCGCCCCTACACAAAATTTGACAATCTCAGGCGGCCGTCCCAACCTCATCTGTCGGTACAACGCCACTCGCAATAGTCAGGGTTCAGGTTGTAGTCTAGATCATTCGCAGCGAAATAGTTTCGGAAGGCGTTAACAATAGTTACGGGCTTAGGACAGTGAGAAGGCGGACAGTGGGATAGGGGTTTTCACAATTCATCTTCTTGTGACTATAGTCGAACCTAGTCTAATGGCAAACGAAATCTAACCTAGAACAAAGTAGGGTTAAAACTCTAGTATCGAACGCCACTCTGAGACTAGAAGCTCTGTCAAACTAATGGGCTAGCCCCCGTATTCATATCACACAGCCATTCCAACAATCTCCGCTTCCAATTGGATATCAGTGAAAGTTAGCTTTTTTCCAATCCCTAGTACCTAATGGTGTAGAGCATATGTAACGAGAACGTCTTGGTGGCGAATCGACGCAATATATTCGAAGTCCTTTGGGATAATTAGGTGCAGTCCCTTGCAATGGTGTGAAGAATGCCAGAACTATTGAAAACAAGGAGGATCCGGTACTAGTTCGAAGACAAAATTGCGGGTGAAATGGCCGATGGCGTAAAGTCGGGGCGTGAAGTCGTAACAGAACTGAGCACGGGACCGGAGAACCCGGCCGGTTGTACGCCAAGCTATGGTACAGTATCCATCCGCAATGTTCAGATGCTTTCGGCTGTTTTATCGTGGTTGCCAATGCTATTATGGTAGATGTAGCGATCGAATGGAAAAGCCTTTCGATAAATTTGTAACACAACTCCTACAGACGACTGTGGCCCAGTCCTAGATCTAATGGTGGCGTGCGAGGGCCTAGCTGAGGCGTGATATCTCCTTCATCCATTAAGGAATCGACCGACATGCTGCCTGACCGAATTTATCGCGGTTGGGTGAATGTGGATCTGGCATTCCATGTCGGACTATGTGGCTGCGCACGCGAACCAGGACCAGTCACATGCTGCGCAGATCGACCATGCCGAGATTGTGCTCCAACCTCTCATCGCTACATGTTCGGTAATGATCTAGCTGCTAGATTCTTTTCGTGATAGAGGGTTTTCCTTAAATTCCTATGCTTTCTTTTCCTTCTTGAGTTGTATCTCATCGTTATTGGGATGGATTTTAAGGAGTTAGAAAGGGTAAGTGGAGTTTATATGTGTGCGGGGAATCTAATGTTGTTGCATCATCCTGCTGACTTCCGAAAGGCTGTGATTCGGTGAGGAACGGTACTTACGATACTGCGCCTCTATTCTTCGGCGGTGATTGCCTTTTGCAGGTCAGGTCAGGTGTTGGACAAGCTGATGGATCCATGAATGCTAGGTGAGAGTAAACTGTTGAAAGCAAATGCTAGTACAAGTATGAGCGCAGAACAGCTAGGGGGGAGATTTGACACTACAATGTGGTTGGTCGAAATAAAAGCAAGAGTCCTGAAACTCGGGAGAGGATGTTATCTGCAACGTCACACAAATAATCAGGCAGGACTCATGCACGAACCTTTTGTTCCCGGCAATAACCGCCCACATCAGGCATTGCGCAACCGTGTGAGGTTATGCGGGACCTTTTGTCCACCTGTTGTGTATACTTTTGTTTTCTGGATCTTATGCACTATTTACTGGCTAAAGGTGATCACAACGGGAGTCTCCGCTACATCCGTCCACGCGTACGGCACGACACGTCCCGAATGCTGTGCCCACAAAGGCTATTCAAAACTTGTTTCTCGCCGATGTAATAGTCTCGGATATCGGATACATGTTCAACATCAATGAAATTTCATCATTCTTTCCGAAATGTACTAAACTACTTTCAAAAAATAAGTAAAGAATGGAGCGACCACAGCAGGACTCGAACCTGCAGCCTTAGTCATATGAGGACTACGCTCTACCATTGAGCCACACAGCCAAGGATTAACTCTATTCATGCAATGTGAAGTCGGGTGATTACAGGCTACAGCAACCTACTAATAATTTCGGGCGGGTGTGAGAAACTCAGTCGACGTAGAGACAACGAATCCTTTTACTTCTGGGTCTAGGGCCTGGTTTTCCGGAATCAGCATTCATAGACGAGCCTTTTGTCTCCAGTAAAAAATCGATTTATGCAGGACTTTTATTTGAAAACTCATTCACAAGAACTTTTGGACGAGGCGCGCACTTATCTAATCTATATCCTTCGTAAAGGTTTGTGCATGTGCAGAAAAAGCGAGTCGACTGTAGTGAAAAATATAATACTGTAGAGACACAAGAGGAAAACAACAAGTATGACGTCAGTGCTCGAAGGCGAAATAATAGAAATATAGGAAAAGGCTTGAAAAATGCAATTATAGGCAAAGAACTTTGGGGACTTGGCCAATTCAGCGACGTGAAGCAGTAAAGTCGAGAGTACTTAGTTACCCTCGGATTGTAACTAAGTTAATATCCGTAGTAACCGAGGTCATCGTTGCCAAAGAAGGAGTTATTACGCTGCTTTGATAATAAGGCCAGCATGGCTTCTTTGAGGTTTTGAGAAATCAGTCGAATCCTATTGCGATACTCCTGGGGATGCCCCCGACTCGACTCGGTTAGTGGTTTGGTGTCGTTGTAGTGTCGTCGGCTGTAGGCTATCGCATCCATGTTTTGCGGGACGTTTGTGAGGTGGCGGTTATCCCCAGCCGGAGGTCGCTCGAATTGGTACAATGCCTGATTGTACCACTCCAGTGCCTTTTCATAGTTTCCTTGGTCTCTGAACAGTAGCCCCATATTGAGTACTGCATTTACATGCACTCGGTTGCCGTGGAATTTCTTGCACTGAGCCAGGGCTCGGTTATAGTAGTCAATTGCTCTCTCGTCGTCCCCTTGATGGTGTAATATGACCCCAACGTTATTAAGAATATCCACCATTCCAACAACGGCTTCTACGCCCTCCAGATTTTCATACCTGGCCAGAGCTCGATCATAGTACTCAATTGCGTTTCCGTCGTCTCCCTGGCTACTAGCTATATACCCCATGTTGCCGAGAGTATTCGCCATCCGGAGAGGGTTATACCGGTTGTGGGATTTCTCATACCCGAGCAAAGCTCTATTATAACCCTCTAGTGATGTTTCGTAATCCCCTTGTTCGTAATATACTACCGCCATATTCGTGAAAATGGTTGGTAGAGGATGGCAGTCGTTTCCCAGAGTTTTCTCGAGTTCCTCCGCGGCGTGTCTATAATGTTGTAGGGCCTCGTGCGTTTGACCAAGCTCAGCAAATACGTTGCCCAAATCGACGAGCTTTACCAGTTGGTGGATATTTTCATCTATTGGCATATTCTCATCCTCGGCCAAGTCCCTCGCAAATTCCTCCACAAATTCCTCAAGCACTTTCTGGCGTATATCTTTGCTATTGGGCACTAATGGGGTGTTGGAAAACCACCAGCGTGATTGTGTTCCGCCCGGTAATCTCAAGTAGGTCCCTTCGGGCACACATTCATGTAGTTCGGCTCTAGTGGCAATGTGTACTGGAGGATTTTGAGCTATGACCTCGGGTGGCAACGTTACCCGTATTAGCGGTGTGGTGCTTGGGGGGTGAACTGGCGTGCCATGCTTGCCGCCGTTGGGAACTGGGTCTGGGTATGGGGGTTGGGACATTTGCGGTGGTCCGGAGGGATCACGCCAAAGGCTCTCCTCTGCTCCAGGTCTGTCCAATGAAGGTGCATCAATTTCATTACCGCTGCTGAGAGTCGGAGATGGTTGAAATTCTACGGAGGGACTCAGTAGTACCACAGATTCCGAATGAGACGCTAGCAACTGCATCTGCTGGCTAATCGACGCACCGTCGACTGTAGATTCTGAACTGCTCTTTTCGACGTCCACTTTTATGACCGAATCAATCGACGCACAGATTTGGCGAGGCGAGTTTGCATCAAACTCCGGGCGCGGTGTCAGATACTCGACGTCTGACGGAGTAGCTGTAGTTAATCATCGTTAGCTTATATAAGTATACTCTCACGAGACTTCATCAACCTACATGCGACAGGAGACATGACTTGATCCGCTAGTTCCTTCTCAAATCTCTTCCGGGAGCGCTCCAGCTTCTCATTTCTGACAGGCTGGCCATGGAATATAAAAGTTGTTTCCTTGCCTTCTGCCAGACGGCGTTCTTGTATGCTTATCATCGGTAGGGCTTTTCGTCGTGGGAGGTTTTTCTCGATTTTCCAGGCTTTTGTTTTCCTTTTGTACTGGGGTACACTAGTAAAAAAACAAAGGTTATCAGCTAGTGTTCGTTGGTATAAAAGGGAAAGCTGGAACTGAAGTGTCCAACGTACGTTGCGCGGAAGTCATGGTCCGTCTCCATGATACTTTTAACAGCTGAAAGCGATTTTCCGTCTGTCAGAAACAGTGTTTTGATCGTGTCGGAGTGTCGGCTCCATTCTTCGGGCGTAATTTCTTGTTGCGGATTACGGGGACGCGTTGGAGGATCCATTGCGAGTTATAGCTGTCGGTGAGAATGTTGTGGAATGGCTCCCGATAGCAGGAAGCCGTAGTGCCCAAGCGGAAGGAGATAAAATGGATAGTCTGGAGGTGGAAGAAGAGATGATGAGGTTGTTATCACCCGTGAGGCTGGGGTGAGATAGGTTGGAGTAGAATTAGAAGAAGTTGAAGGCTCGGGGCTGAGTACATACCAAGTACATAAGTAGGTACTTAAGCATGTACATAATACAAGCCCTGCCATTGGTAGCGCTGCAACCTACAAAAGTTGCCTGCATGTGTTCCCCGGCTGTCGCTGCAACAGCATGGGAGCATGGGATTTTGAATCCGACACATGCAGGGTATGCACGCTGACGCATACCCACCACTTCCAAGGTCCCGATCTTGTGGAATGACATGCAAGAACCTTTTGTTGTATCCAATCGGTATTGTCTCAGCTGCATGGCTTCTGTGGAGAACTTTTGTTTATCACAGCTTGGGAGATATCTCAAGACGGACATGCTAGCCTACTACACTAGTACCCGGATTGTATGCGCTGGGCGGCTGCGATTAGATTCTGCAAAAGTTTCGTGCATATTACCGTAACCATTAAGTTTTAAGATAATTACCGACGCCGCCATGCACACGACAGAGAAAGGTTCTGCGCAGGCAACAAACCAAAGTTAGCTGTCATTGTAATGGCCCTTTCAGAACCAGTAGCTGTGGGAACTACAAAAGTTTCGTGCATTGTCCTTGCCAAGACAGATCAGGACTGTACAAAGGTGAAACGGCAAAAATAAATCCCAAATTTGGAGCCACCAACTTTAGTCTAACCCAAGCCATTGGTACACATAGCCTCACCAAAGGGACCTCCACAAAAGTTTCCTGCATATACCGCGATATTCTAAATGCAAAGTTCCCCCGATTCCAAAAGTTCCGGCCGTGCTGGCGGTGGGCAACACTACAAATACCCTTGGGCCCCCTTCAGAACAGATCAACAATACTGTCGTCAACTTATTATCCCATCTCCTCCGAACTCACAAAAATGGACAAACAACAAGAGCGCCGTCACCCCCGAGGCAATAGCATTGACGGACATCAAAGGCCCACAACCCCTCCGCAGCCACCGGCACTCATTCGGAGAACATCAACCTTCTCTCATCCAACTTTGACAACTGTCGATGAGCTACCCCCACTCTCCACCAGCGAGGCCAGAAAGCATCCCAAAACAGACCCGCACCGGGCCCCATCTCACACAACGAGTTTCTCAAAAGGTATATAATACATCATTCTTACTAATTCTATCTGTTATCCGTGTGCATTTGCGTCAACCTCTTCATACTGTTCGTCCCACTGACTGCGTCTCAGAACCACCATGCTATCACCAAGCACCATACACACACTGTCACCAAGCATCATACCAACCCATTCTCACATCGCCACGATCACTCGAAGAAGGAGTACTTCATGGCTACCCTGACCGTCGCTACGGAACCCGCCGATTTGCCCTGCTACTATTTATGGCTATCTTGTTTATTCCGTTTGCCTATATTGTTAGAAGTATCAGTGGGGCGGATACTATGAACGTTTTGCAAATCTCTGTAGTTTTTGTGGTGGAGGCTGCGAGATTGTATCCTTGGATTGGACATAGCGATTAATGCATGGGAAGACTTTCGCTTGGAGTTTTGAGGAGAACACGTATAATTTTGGGAGGTTGGGGGTTTTTGGGCTGTGATTGCAATGGTATTACTGGTTCTTAATTCAATTGCTTTTAGTATTAACAAAGGTAACACTGAATTCGTGAATGGTGACTGCCCGCTGATCACATGGAATCACTCGCCTTACCTTTTCTGGTAGCTTTCATCGGAATATTGGAAGCAGTAGCATTCTGTGAAGATTCCAGAAGTCTCGGGGTTATATTCGAAGAGTAGGGAGCGAAAGGTCCATGGGTATGTATATTGTACACACTGAGCACTGCAGCTCTACATATAATGGCTTGGCACCATTGAGCATGAAAGGGATGATTGTATGGAAGGCTGTCACTGGCATACCGAAATGGAACAATGCACCCTTGATTATTGGCAATATTTGTGTGTGAGCCTAATAAGTGGAGCAATCCATGGTCTTGTTGTAGGCTCTGCAGTTGCTGCGCTGAACTTTTATTGCACAGCCACCTAAAATTGCTCTTTTATTGGTATCGATGCATGGAACTTTTGTAAACCAATTGGATTCGGACAGTGTCGAGTAGCATCCAATCGTGCATTAGACAGCGCTCGTTCTGCTACTTGGACCGCGACACCTGTTCGGCTCCTTCCCCTGTGTGCTTCGTATCACCCTGACAACTTCGATTATAAAATATCCATTTATGTTAGATCCACTCGGCAACTTAAGTATGAGCAAGATGAGTGCAAAAACCTACGAATGGAAATAAAAAACGTGACACAGATAAACCCTAACCACCCATAGCTCAAATTTCTAGAACCGCATCTGTATTCCAAGCAATTTGGGCGTGGGATATTACAGAGAGAATGCTAACACATGAAGCAATAGATACAGGAATCCAGGCAGAAGTTGTCTACTGTTGGGAAATCAAAAAAGTATGTCATTCCGGAGCTTCAAGTGTTCGGGAAGCATTGCCGGGGAAAAGATTCTCGACGAGTGTAAGTGGCGATGATAAACACTGAAAGTTTAATCAGTGAAACTCGCGTGACTAGACCCATAAGTGGTGGGATCCGCTACTTATAACAGTTGTCTGTGCATGAGACCACTTACGTCGGCGCCGGCATGTCACACTACAGGCCTAGGATGTACAAAATAAAACCTGGACTTTTAGAAACCGGCCTCGTTTCCCAATCTCCCAACTCCCGGCAGAAGATGACAATTTTCCAGATGAGACATTAGAGTATCACAGAAAAGAAAGCGGATACATAAGCTTGGTGGCGATACATTAGTTCAATATCTATTAGGGCACTGCAAAAGTTTCATGGATTGTGGCTGTAGAGGACCTATGTAAGCAACCATATGTAGCAGCAATCTAGAGTAACACTGTTCAGGTTCGATTTTCGTGCCGACAACTCTCTCATCAAATATGCTCTGCTATTTCCGGCCTTGCACTGAGCAAAATTCCAATAAAGATCACAGTGAACTTTGGAGATTGGTGGGTCACCCATACACATGATTGGTGGAGAGGTCTTCAAATGCAATTGGCTGAAAAACAGGTGAAGGACCACCGCAACCGATTTTTCAAACAGAATAGACAATAAAAAAGCTGGCGGATTCCTTCGTCTGAGCAAGTCAAAAGTCGTCCTAGTGACCAGGCAGTCCAAATGGCTCATTGAAGACTCTAGCTCTGGAAAGCCCAAGTGATAAAGCACCAGCAGAAGGGCTGCTGTGAACACCAGAATACGGATTCGGCCTGAATATACCATCTACTCCATTCTATGGGTGTGTCTGTGTAGTATGCGGCGTGCGCAGATATGTATGGGAATCTACCCGGACGGATTTCAAACTCCCTCTTTTAACTGAGCCGATTATCTATTATATCTATTCAAAGTAACAACGGTTTATCCGACTATTATTCTGACGAGATGGTCAAAAGTGGGACGTGAAACGAGCAACACCAATTGACAACGCCACCGTAAAATTAGTATATATGAAAGACAATGCAAATGTTCCGAACACAAAAAGAATTCAACTCGTGACATTCTAGAATCATAGCCGCCACGACTAAGCACATCAAATTAATCCAATGCATAGAATTCCCCATCGACAAAAGAACTCGCAACCTTCGATTCTCCCTGTCTTCCTCTCATCCGAAACCAGCCAGTGTGAATATAGAATAGAAACTGGTGTGCGGTTGCAGAGTATACAAACTGAAGGGAAAGGAAATAAGGAAACAGTGAAAAAGATGACTGCCATTGAAAAACAAAGAAGTAAATTTACCAATACTTCGGCCTATATCTGAAGCATTAGGCATGCCCAGGGAATATACTTTTTGATGAGAGCATGCTGCCGTCAAGAATGCGATCCAAGGTCGTCGGGCCTACTGCCCCCCCGTTCAAGAGGCGAAGAATATCTACCGGTTTTGCCCATGCTCTGGCCGCACGTGCGTTATAAAGGCAGCGGAATGATTGTTTCGTCTTGGTGTGTTCTTCGCCTAGGACCCGCTTTCGGCCTTCGAATGCTTGTGCATATACAGAAATGGCATCGTCAATCTGATCAAGGTCGTAATACACATGCCCAATGTTGTGGAGCGCGTTCAATGTGTATGGGTTGTCGTCTCCGACAGTCTTTTTGTAGCCAGCTTGTGCACGAGTGAACAGTTTAAGCGCTGTCTTACGATGTTTGAGCTTTTCAAAGAGTAACCCCACATCATGGATGATATGGAGCCTCTCGAGGTTGTCGTCGCCACCGTTATTCTCATACCCCGCCATGGTTCGATTGTATAACTCTAAAGCTTTCTTGTGGAAGCCTTGCGCTCCGAAAATCCATGCGATGTGACCAAGCGTAGGCAGTTGTATTATGTCATCGTCGTCGATAATTTTCGTATATAAATCTAGGGCGCGATTGAAGAGTTTTAATGCTGCGTCCCTGTTGTTTTCTCGGTGAAGAGCTGTAGCTTGATCCCACAAGTCCATCACATCTCGTCGTTGATTCGAATTTCTACTGGGCTGTTGATCCGGTGTCGGTGGATCGGAGATTTGTGTGCAGGTGGATCGCGCATCCCGCTGCCAGTGTCCATGCGGAGAAATTGAATCCAGCGTCAGGGGATTCTCTACTTCCCAAGATCCAGTATACCCACAATGGCCATTGTAAGGTGGCATAACGTCCAGTAAAATTGAGTCGGGACTCGGAGGAATCGGTGGCGGATCTAGTAATGGCGGTGGGGTACTATCTGGGACGAAGATGTTGTCGTAGATGCCGGATGCAACTAGGTTCGAATTGACTTCCATGTCACCGTAGATGGGCGGACGAGGAGATGGAAGCATTTCGCGATCGGTTATTGGAATGTGGCTCCACGTAGGAGTGTTCGAATCGCCACTTGAGCTAGCGGAGCTGCGATTAGACTGTGATTGGACCAATGGTACATCCCTAGGCGAGTTTATATGTTCTTCGGTATCCATGTATGCGTTGGGAATGCTTGAATTGCTCGTCAAACACGGGTAGTCGGCAGATTGTGGAGCAAGCGACCACGCATTCGGCGGAGTGAAGCAGTCTATGTCCGATATGGGAGCTTCACCGAAAGGTCAGATCATAAGTGTAATGGTTTGGGAGGGTTTTGCTACGTACATGCAACCTGTGGTTCAGCATTCTGCTGCGATAGCTCCCGTTTATATCTCAGCCGGGCAGTGTCCAATCTTGCCTCCTCAATTTTCTGACCATGACACACGAAGACCGAATTCTTGCCTTCTTGACGCTTTCGCTGGTCCTGTTTCTGGAGGATCTTGATCATTTTAATCCTTGGAATATTCTTTTCCAATCTCCATTCCTTAATCCGTTTCTTGTATTGCGCTTTACTAACTGAAAATTAGACGTTGTATAACTGGGAGGGTTAAGACATACGTTGCTCTAAATTTGTGCTCCCTTTCCATAATTGTCATAACCTTCGATAGAGGAAGCTTTTCGGTAATGAAGAGTTGTTTAATCTTCTTGTAATGCAGATCCCATTCGTTCGATTCTTTGGGCTGCTGTGTAAGGTCCATGGTGTTTTGGTGTATTTTTATAACTCTTGGAGAGTAAGCTCAGATGGTATCTACTGAGTGCTGAGGGTGAGAGCCGAAATTGACAGACGTCGAAGATGTAAATGGAGAGAAACTCGGAAATCGGCAGCAATTATAACGTTAAAACTTGGGTCCAACGGTAGATTTAGGTATACAGTGTAAGGCTGAGGCTTAGATGTCTACTCAAACAACAGCCGGCGTCAACGTTATGTCGGTACTTGGTTGGCGAGTTCGTTGAAAAGAAACTCCTACGTAGCTACCGGGATCCGTGACTAGTGTGATAGGCGAACGTGCGTGGAAGACAAGAACTCTTGCTACTGAAACACTTTATAAAAACTGGAAAAATCATGCGTGTCTTAAATAACGAATGGTCTATGCGGGTATATGTGTACGGAACAGAACTAGAGCAATAAATAAGCTGTCCACCCAGAATAGAGCTGCTCTGAGGAAGACTTGACTGAAGTAGCAGCTCAATTTGGAAGCCCCGATCAAACCAATTTTCCATCTTTTATCCCGAAGACGGTGCGCACTCTTTTTTAGTGCCTTATGATACTTTACGCAGGGCTACAGAAGTCTTGTGCAGATCGCTGGGAGCATGCCGGCAAATTTCGACAGCGATAAACGGCGGGTATCGACAGGAGACTTACTGACGTTGCCGCATACACCAACACAAAAGTGCCGTGCTTCTTCATGAATTTACTATATATAAGCAGGATGCAATCAAATCACTCATCCGCTTGTCACCGGTTCAACGATATCTATAAGCTATCCGAATGGCATGGATTACCTTAAGACGATTGGGTATGGATAGATCGTATCGACCGAACCCTATGTGTTGGTGCAGGGAATACCACGCTGCAGTCAGTAACAGCTTTGTACCCACTTAGTAGGTACTTCCGTGTCTGTCTCCGATAATGCGAAAGAAGTCCACAAACCTCTCCCAAGTGTAGGAGGCTATGTACCATTGTCGTGGTATCCGGCACCCCGCCCGCTGCAACGGTTACGATTCTCATAGGGGCGTGTTGGCGCCGCCACGGCCACCACAATCATTAAACGTCACAGTTGATCTTACTGTGCATAGGTGAGCTTTTGCAGAATTATGGGTACTCGCCATTTCAGTTGGACTTTTCGAGGAAGCTTGGAATATATGGTGAAGCTGATTTTGTCGCTGCCCTACGGGTAGCGTTTGGCCGAAACGAAAGTAACCCATGTATGTATTCTCTCCTCTATGAGCCGCATACTGGAGACAAACCCCCACGCGTCCCACGCCTCTCCCGTAATTTTTCGCCACACACGGGGAAGAAGCAATTCGGACAGGGATCAAAAGCCGATTCCACACTCGATGGCTATGGCATGCGTACATAATTGCACTCGACAGTTAGAGTACTGCTGGGAGCTCACTTTATGTAGAAGAAATGGTGAAATACGAATTGCTCCCCAAGACCAATCCTGCTATAAGAAATAGGTGGATAGTGTAGCCAGGGGATTGAGAAGAGTGCAAGGACTTTTCAAAATGGTGATTTCTGCTGTGAAACGAGCAGTATTTTGTGGAAGGAAAAGAATACTCAATTGCTAGGGTGTCATACCAATGTCCAAGTTCAATAATTGAGGACTTGTGAGTGCTATATGCCTTACCATCCAAGTTCCACGTGGACTCACCATCCGAGTTCCCTTCAAAGCCGCCCTTGTGACTCAGCGTATTTTAATAGAAATACATAGTACTCAGTTTCTTTTAGATGATACCAGCCTAGTTTCCGATGCAGACGGAAGGCCATGCCAACTGTCCTTGTGATGGCGGGGTTTCCGGATCTACCCAGGCCGAAGATGTGATCTATGGGTGGAAGCAGCCGAGTTGAAGCCGCCAGGAAAGCAGGGTAACGAGATCTGCTGTAGGCGATGTGACTCACGTGACAACAACCCTAAGCCCCGACACATTGTGAGACACCATGGTTGCTTTTACCTACAGCCTCATCTATCATTCCGATCGTTTTGGATACAAACCTTTGCGGATCCCATCAGCATGCGAACGCTTCCAGGTGGAGAAGACAGTCTCTATGGATGGTGATGACCTAGCTACTCTCGGTGCATCTGCCTTCTTACCATTGCCTGCGCTCGCGGTGTTCTACCTCAGAGGGCTCACTATCCGAACAGCGGAGGGACGGCGATTCCGCTATTACGAGGGCTGCGATGCGCCATAATTAAGGTGGTGCCATGATGATTTACGCCGCTTGAAGGAACGCAAATGGACGTAGAGAAAAATTCTGTGCCTCAGGGGAACTAGTTTACATAGCAACAGGAAAAAAAATCGCTACAGATAAAGCCTGCAGCGTTTGTTCTTAGTTTGTACGGAACTTACATCATCTAAGCCTCGTTCTACTCGCCAGGCCCCGTACCTCTGTCTCCTCACTTACACCATTACAACGAACGACTGCCCATCTCCGCACCGTCATTGTCCTTTATTTCCTCCGCGATAAACACCGCCGCTCCGAGTTCGAACCATATCCTCCGATATACAGTCCATGAACGCAGACCTTGACCTAACAATACAGCAACAACCTAGCACAAATTACACGGACTGACACCGCTTTTTACGTCCAGCCTGGGTTTTCGACTTTTTTATCTCATCCAAGATTATACGGTCCTTCCAACAACGCTCTTCCAGTTTCTGTGTGCGTAGGTATTCTAAACAAAGGCACCATTATTGGGGGACGCCGTTACACGCTGCTGAGGCTACGTTGGACGCATAACTGAATAGCAATACCTTTGTTAAGCCAGGCGGCCGAGTAGCTTTTTAGGACAGTGGTCCGTAATGACCGGACACTCAGCCTAGTGACTAGTCGCTCTAGGGGCTGTTACAGCATGGAGGGAACTGTGTGCGTATATATTGTGTACAAAGAGTGTAGAGAGATAAAGAGAGAAACGTACTGGGTGAAGCCCCTAAGTACAAGGGAGCGAGTACCAGGCGCGTTCACCTTATATGTAGTAGTAACTGGTCTGAGTCTCAATCTCATCTCAGACCAAAGCGTGCTCCCAGAAATCTGAAATTGCAAACACATAACAAAAACGACCTCCATTGATGAAATTCTACCCAAAAAAAGTCAACTCACTCGTTTCATCCCATAGCCAGCCAACCCGCACTTCCCATCCTCTCCCTAGTAAAAGGACGCAACTCGTCACCATCCATCACCCAGCCTCCCCACATTGTGCTTCTCTCGCCAATGCTTATCCAAGTTGTCCTTGCGATTATAAGCCTTTCCACATCGCACACAACCAAACCTATGAGAGATACCAGGATGTCCATTTACTCGTGCAACCCCGGAACCGCATTTCGAGGTCAATTTGTGACGGTTATAGTTGCCGGTATTGGTGAATTGGGTTCCGCAATGAGGACATGAATATCGAGAGAGAGTATCAGTCCGACTACGCCTTCGAGGGCGATGAAGGTGTGGTGTACTCGTTCTCGGGTTTGGTTTCCAGGTTGGTACACTTCCAGCCGTTAGATTCTTCGGTTGACGTGCTACATGGAAGGGGAACTAACACGTTGGTTGTCGCAGTCGTGGTATGAGCTATCATGGCATCAAACATGCTCTCGGGAAATGGAGGGGGGGTCTCGAATATTGCGCTGCAGTATTGTTGACCAAGGTATTGCTCAGCAAAAAGTGGTGGCCCAGTAGATTGCAGTTCACTATGTTCCTCTCTGATGTTATAGCCATCATCGTTGATCTGGCTCAAGTAGTTGGGTGCGTCGGGAAACACCTGTGTGTCCTCGCTAGGATCTACTTCCATGATATCGGTATCCAGAAGCTCGGTTTGCTCCAAAGTGTGATTGCTTGAAAAAAAGGGCGTAAGGGGCCCCAGCGGAGGTGGGACACGACGAATCCATGGTTGCTGTTGAAGGAGTCGCTGCGGGGAGGATCGGGTCAGAAGACCACTGGCGGGGCTAACTCTGATGGGGGGTGGAGATCGATGGATTGGCCTGGGTAGCGAGAGCTCAGGGGTTTCCCACGGGAAACCTGAAGTATCCATCCATTCAGGTAGTTTGAACTTGCTTAACCCTAGGCAGCGACCTATTTTAACCAACTCAATCCCCCTGGATGGACTTGATGCAAATGGCACCTGGAAAAGGAGTCGAAAGAGGCTTTTCAACATCTCCCGGTCACCAGGAACTCCGCCCCGATGTGTCGATACTGAGTCCAAACTAAAGCCTACCACAGGCAAGTGCACATCTGGTAATGCAAGTGCTCGCAAAAACGCCAAGCTGACAAAGTCCGCTAATCCGGACCCTAGTGGTACTCCGCTCACAATCTCTACGTTCTGTAGGAACCCGAATACCAACAGCCGTAATTTGGCGCTCATCCTTCCTGGGTGTACGAAGAAACCCCATCTTAATCGCGCTATCTCCCATAGCAAGGCACCGTCTATCTGCTGGACAGCAGTTTTATGAGAACTCCGGTTATATCTAAACCCCCTTTCACTGCAGGTAATGTCTTCGAGTAGGGACGTGTCGTGGAAAAAAACTTGAACGCTATAGTCTCCCTCGTCATCCATGAATTTCGTGACCACAAACGGGTACTCGGAGGCAAGGCTGGTGGTTTCTGTGGTTTCCTGGTCTAGGCTAATGGAGCTGAGCTCCGCGAACTTTCTGAGGACCTCATTGCGTTCGTTGTAATCTCGGTGGATGAGTATAATTTCTCCACAAGGAGTACTGGCGGGCCGAGACCTGTTAAATATGGCAGTGTCTTTTCTATACTGGAGCAACTTACCGGAGCTCCTCGATATATCGATACGCTAGTCTGCGTTTGGGGCATAAAGCTCGAAATCGGTCGTTTTCAAAAGTCGTCGTCATTAGCGGGGGTATTGATATCATGAAGCGGAAGTGTAGTATCGGTGATGTAACATCGGATGAAATAATTGAGGCGCACACGCCTATGTATATGTAGCACATGTAAAAAGTACTCTCTAGAAGCACATCTTTCGGCGACCCAACCGAAGGAATACACATGCATGGTTTGTGCGCAGGAGGAATTGTGTAACGTGAATAATCGCACCAACGCAGTGGATTTGAAATCCGGCGGATTCCTTCGTTCGTTTGCTCCACTGTGATTTGCCGATAATTCTAAACGTCACAACCAACCAGGCAACCACCACCAGTGCTCACTCGCAGGTTTCGGAAGGATAGTTGCTATACGGAGCACGCTCCGTTTTAAGCGGAGCCATTGGTCTTGGGTTTACCGGTAGCCTCTTCAGGGCAACACCTTCGAGACTGAAAGTCTATTATGCAACGTCATCGCGAGACACGACTCTAAGCCTAAGCGGCTAGTCGTGTCTCCAATCTAATCAAACCATCTAATCAACAACGTGCTCCTATCGCTTAAATATCGTTGACATTCTATACTGGAGTAGATCGATTCAAGCTCGGTACTCGTGAATATATTCATTCATTAACAACGACAAATTGCAAAGAATTCCCGTAAGATCAAATATAGATCTAGAAAGAATGCGCAGGAGATTAAGTCAAACAATGGATACCCATCGCACGGCGAGATAGGTATCGTAAAACCTAGCACACGACGATGAAAGTTTAAGAATCCTATTCCCGGACACAACATCCAGCGGGTCGACGGATAAGAAAGAAAACTTAGAATAACGGAAAGCGGACGACCCAGCTAGTCCCACCAATAAATGCACTTTGTCCAATTCGACGCCCAAAGCCTAACCGATATCCATATCCCCCCCCAATCACCAGTCAGGCTTCAGGTAAGACTATCTACTAAATGGCAAGTTTGTGGTACTGTGGAGGGCAAAATACCTATCCGCGCCACACCTTTGGTAAAATGACACCGTCTGCGATGCTTGTCTCGATTATCCTTGCGAGTGAAATCCTTACTGCAGTCGGCGAAGCCAAAAAGATATCGTACTGGAGCGGATGAACACTTGGATGCTGCCTTGCGGCGGTTGAAGTTGCCGATGTTGATGAATCCCTCTCCGCAACAGTTGCAGGTATACTTAGAGAGTGCGTGCGGGTGGGGACGCTTTCGGGGGCGGTGAATCGATCTAGTGAGGGGATGGATCTCTGTTCTCAGGTCGTGCGCAGGTGTGCTAGTTCAATGGTCAATGGTCTGTCTGGTTCGGTTGATGATAGAACTAGATTAACCACTCCTTCGTAACAATGATGGTACTACATCTGTCTGTTTGGTCTGGTTCGCGTAAGGCACCAACATAGAATCTAGGGCTGGGATTCCGCCGGGAAAATCTTCATGACGAGGGGTACAAGGCCATGTAGAGCTAGGAAGAGATTTGGAAAATACGGAGAGAACATTAGCACCGCCCTAGAACGCGTAATACGCTGTAGGACTTGTGAGATTAAAGTTGGTGTCTGTGGGTATTGAGCTCGGGCGTGATACGACTGAGACCTGCACCGTCTCTTGGATATCGCGCGAAAACAAGTCGACATTCTGAGACGACTTGAAGTCTGTCAATGTGCCGGCTCCTGCTTCAACACTTCCTTCGGTAGGATCTAGTAGAGTAGGGCAAATGTCTTCAACTGGCCCATCCCAAACGGTATCTGTGTAAGAAAGCTCGGTGCTATTGTCGGAAGCATAGTTGAGGGACGGAGCGGGGTGTGGGCGATTGTAAGTACAGAAGGCCCTTAGCAGACCGGTGCGAATAGCGATGTCTTGCAGTGTTTAGCACAGAACGTACTCACCAACTTCATTCCCCTTCTCAGTATAATCAGAGATCTAAAAAAAACATCTCCAAAAGCAAGCAAGCAACCAGTTAAGAGCATGTGCCAGGGCGTGATGCACCGAGAGTGCGGGGTTTCGACTACTTATAGGGGAGAGCTCGATTCATACATCATCGCCCAAGCCAGAGCCTTGCTACACCTATGCTCAAAATGCGTAAAGCATGCAGTCCGAAGGAATATCTGCGCAAAATCGGGAGGAATCTTTATTTCTGCAGCTGTGACTGGATTCCTTCCCGCCTCATTTGCAGCCTTGTTTACAAATGACTCCCTGGAAGCGAACACCCACAAAGCAAATCGTGGTAGAATCGCAATCGAAAGGAAGGAATTGAACCTCGTAAAGCCTCATCGACTTCTTGGCCCTTGCATTCCGAACCCCCCGATGGTATATCCATAGGTAAGAGCAGCTAATACCTGCCAATAATAACACACCGAGGGCCTGTGATTGTTTGGCGCGGAGCAACGCGACGGAGCCCAACAGAATAATAACCGCATCAAGAAACGGCTTTCACAATTACAGTACAGCTTATTCATTACTCTTGTACGAAAGTTGCACACAAGAGGGAGGAACCGTATGATTGTGTTGATAAGCATTGATATAAGGTAGAGAGAAAAACTCTAGGCTATGTACAGTACTGTGCACCGTGTGGGAGAGAGAAGGCAGCGCAAGTGCAAGTACAAGTGCAAGTGCGCATTTTTTACGCAACACAGAATAAGGCTGTGGCCGCTCAAGGCGAATCTTGCGAAGTAACCAGGACTAAGTACCCACGATAGCACTGAATCCAAGTGATATGATGTCGTTCACGATGGGCCACAACTCCCAAATTTCTTGTCACAGACTTCCGCTTACATTATACTTTGGTTTTACCTCAACCAAGTACCAGCGTGTAATAATGAGACGGAGACGTCTCGATACTGAGCCAGCAGGATTTCGCAGTCCTTGTTGAATGTAATAATTGATTCATCTATCTAAAGAGGCTACAAAGGCCATATATATACGGTAGTCCATACGTGCATGCGTATGCACTCATTTATATATATACACGGCCGAATACCATCAGCCCGTATGAACCATAAGCTCCACAGTCCAGTAAGTCTTACAAAGGCTAACGATCTATTTATGCAATAATCCCGGAATGTTGGTTAAACACGGACGATGGAGCCAGTTCGTTTTCCCCCACGCTGAAGCGTGCAAGATAAGACAATATAGGCCTAGGAGGTGGACGTTCTTGTGGTCGTAGAATCACAAATAACGTTAATTTTTTTTTTTTTTTTTTTTTTCCTATATACATATTTTTTTCCCTTTTTCTGCAAAAACAAATACCCGCCAGAAAGATAGAACTAAGCGGACAAAAGCAAACCACTGCTTTCCCAACAGTAAAATGTGATTCTTCCGGTTGGACTCTGTCGAAAAACCTCGATCATACCCATGTCCCTCCCAAGCAACCATCCACCTCGGCTCAACGCATCCTACATTTCCGGCTATGGGCGTCTCGGTTGTCCTTGCGATTATAAGTCCTCTCGCAGCCGGCAACGATACAACGAAATTCCAATTGCTTCGGAGCGCATCCCGTTGTCGTCAGGTGACGGTTCAGGTTGCCAACGTTGGGGAACTTTTGCCCACAACCGTCGCACATATATTCTTGACGGACGCGGCGTTGGGGGCGTGGCTTCCGGACGCGGGAGATCTGCCTCTTATGGGGACTAGTTGGCATACGGCGACTTCGTTCACTAATTCAATGGTTAGAAGGTGGACCAAATTAGCTGATGGTAGGATTTGAACTAACCCGTTGCCCATAACTGGCCCGTCAAGTACATGAACGGGTGGCGGGGTGGGACTTGGCGTCCGGTACGATGGTGGCGCCGTGACGGGAGTCGGGGGCTCAAGGGAAAGGGGAGAGTATGACCATACTGAGCTTGAGGTTGGTGAAGCAGTTTGGGTCTGCATGGTAATGGAATTGGTGGTGGCGGCATAAGGAAATGCCGGGCTCGAGGCTGGCGAAAAGTTTTCGGCCTGCTCGGCCGTGGAATTGGTGGTGGCGGCATAAGGAAATGCCGGGCTCGAGGCTGGCGAAAAGTTTTCGGCCTGCTCGGCCGTGGAATTGGTGGTGGCGGCATAATAAAATGCCGGGCTCGAGGCTAGCGAAATATCTTCGGCCTGCTCGGCCGTGGAATTGGTGGTGGTGGCATTAAAAAATGCCGGGCTCGAGGCTGGCGAAATGTTTCTGGCCTCCCAGGCTGTGGAATTGGTGGTGGCGGCATAAGAAAGTGCCGGGCTCGAGGCTAGTAACATCTCGGCCTCCCAGGCCGTGGAATTGGTGGTGGTGGCACTAGAAAATGCCGGACTCGAGGCTGGTGACATTTCGGTCACACAGGCCATGGAATTGGTGGTGGCGGCGGCATAAGAAAATGCCGCGCTCGAGGCCGGTGACATTTCGGCCACCCAGGCAATGGAATTGGTGGTGGCGGCATTAGAAGATGCCGGGCTAGCGGCTGGTAAAAAATCATCGACCGGCCTGTCCATGAAAATGGTGGGGTCGAAGTAAGAAAATGCTGGGCTCAAGGCTGGTGGAGGGGTTCTAGCTATCGGGAACGTAGAATCGCAACCTCCAACTGTAACGACAGTGTCGGGGCCCGCAACACCCAAGCCAGCTTCCAGCATCCACGGATTGAAAAAAGGATCCTCAGGATCCGGGGGAAAGTATGAATAACCACCAGTCTGTAAACTAGTGGCTCCGTCCCATCCTTCGAGTTCTGTGTCGATCCTGGGTGACGAAAAAAAAGTTTGAGTATTCTCCATAGCTCGTGTATGTCTGGAAGGTGTGGTTTCTGAGCTATTGGGAGAGATTTGGAAGGAATGCGGTGTTATTCGAAGTGAAGGTGGCCCTGAGTCAAATAAGTACTAACACTCCCTAGCCAAGTGTTTTTGGTTGATAAAAGACTCACCAATGTTGTACCACCCTGAATCCCCACAACCAGGAAAAAGAAGGCAAAAATTGAGAAAATAATGACAGCAAAACTTGTTGTCGGGTTAACGTTGGTCGGGTTGTTGTTTGTTGTAAATTAAAGAGGTTATACCGAAGCTACCCGTAGTGAATAGCGACACGTGAAATTAAGAGCACTTGCGCACGAGGTAGCTGTGCTGTATCGATTGTCGGCTCAAGAATTACAACGGGCCGCCCGCGGAAGCGGGAGAGTATTGGCGGGGGGGTCGGTTTTGTAGTGCTCTTGGTGAAACTTATTTCTGTCAAAGTCAGTTCCCGAAACTTCTGAAGAATGTTAGAGTCATACTCTGGGTAGTGAGTCTGCCCGATGACTTGGTTCCGGTGTTTGGGGGTGTCATGGACGTGAAGCAGCAGAAACAAAGAGTGTTGGTTGATGACTCTTATATACCTACCTAGGTAGGAGATACAGAAACTCGAAATCATCGTCGACTAAGCCAATCGACCCAGATCCTTGCTGCAGCCATCACCTGCATTGAACTTAAAGTAGCCTTTCCTCTGCGCTGCCATTGGGTTCCTTCGAATTTGAGTGGCTCATATGTACATGATTCGCCCTGCTTGCTGCCTTAAGGTACCGTCGCGATTGGCTTCCTTCAACGCTTAGTGGTACGTAGACGATGAGCCACACCTGTAGTCCTAATCACATCTGATTCATTTCCCCACAAAAAACCCGATTAATTAACCCGCTTCCTTAAACCGTTATCAAGATCGCTAGGCAGCCAGATCTTTTCCGACGATAGAAAGACTTCGAGTTACATAGAGTGGCTCGGCTGCCTCCTGTAGGTGCAGGGAACTTCGCAGCATTTCAGTGCTGAGTATGTACCTACTATGAGTCGAGTAGATCCGTGTTCAGATTGGATACACGGACACGTATGAAGTGTGGCATACGCGGCAAAGGAACGGGCGCAGTCACTTTGGGCAGATTGCGGGGTTTGCGGAAAGCTGTTGTCGTACACAGGGGTATAAGTCCCTCGCAGCTCAAGTGACCTTGGTTGATAATTACCCGATCTGGAACCACACTGGTTGTCTCGGTTAGCTCGAAACGAGTCATAGCCAGTCTTGGCAATACTCTAAACGGCTAGACTTCGCGAAGCTACTTTTCTTAGACCAATTTCCAGCGGGACCGACCAGATACTATCGCAACCCCCACCCCAATCATAGAATACAACTAAGCTAGCGTTGGAACCATCCAACCTTATTGCAACCACCATACTTGACGAAATCCACCCCACTCCAGCAAGACCTCCGAGATGAGTCGCAGGTCTGGTCTCCATTGCTAGGCCCCTTGTCCTGCATGTTAGTTGGGGTGGTTGCTGCAATATAGATGGAGGTGGGGCGGCAGAATATATCAAAAGACACTAGGCGAGGGTCTGATGTTCAGTGGTGGTTTGTTTTCAATTCCGAAGGTTTGCACTGATAGCAAGCAAAAAGGTACGGACTCATCAATCCTAAGATGTTAATGGGCGTGAGTCCTACGACGAAGCCTTGTCTTAGGAACCGATCTTTAGTTCTGACTGCCTTTCCATTCTATTGAAAGGAGAGGGGATTAATACAGACCCCGGATCCGCTTGTCAGTACTATCGTCCGTTTGATGATAAGAGTTTATATAGATCACTGTCTCAAAATTAATCAGTCGGGCACGGTGTTAGGTTATAACCCAGGCTAGGCTTTCAAGGAGCGACTAAGTCTGTTGCCCAAACTCTGGTGGATGCTTGTGGCGCAGGAAACATCCTCCACACCTACGATGCCACTCGCAGGTGTGGAGGGAAACCCCACCAGGGTTCAAAACTCCTCTTTCTAACCGTATGCAGAAGATGCGAAAAATTTTTGAAGGTGGGTGGGTGGGCCGTGAAAACTTGAGCGATGCTGAAGAAGTGAAGGAGAATGAGAAGGATGAGTGTAGCCGCTCCTCGTATAAATATGAGCCAAAACTTCCCCCTAAACTAACTTACGACTAGCCGCTTCTTCATCACCCATTCCACTTGGTTTCTGGAGGCTGATCCTGCGAAGTGCCCTGACAATGTCACCATCAAACAACTATATCATCGAGATCCTGATCCCCTTACTCAGTAGGATCCATCCTCGTCGGCTCTGGTGCAGTTGGAAATTCCAACGAAGATCACGTGGCAATCAACAAGAATTGTGCAAAAAACCAAAAGTATGAATTCAAAGAGTAAGAAACAGAAGCCAATAGCAAGAACAAAGGAGTAAAATTAAAATCAATCAATGCGCCTCAACGCCCCCTTATTGCGACAACCAGACTCAACATCCTGTATCATAGACCCGGAAAAGTCACCTGCATGCTGTCATATGTTCCGAAAGACCCCAATGATAGATTTCTTTCCTCTTCCAGATCTTCTCCTGCATTGAACCCCCCAGCCTGTAGCCCATGCTTATCCCGTTCATGCTTATCCCGATTATCTTTGCGACTATAAGTCTTCTGGCAGCCGAGAAAGCCACACGTATACCTAATCGGATTACTCGCGACAGCACGGTTGATCTCGGAGGAACATTTTGATGCTGATTTGTGGCGATTGTAATTCGTGGTCGTGGTAAAGTTCTCTCCACAACGTTCGCAGGTGTATCTAGACCGTGTGTCTGTGCGATGGCGCTTGCGAGGCCGGCGAATTGGCCCAACGTTTACGGAGGGAAGATAAATCGGGGTATGGGCATCAAGTGCCGGAGAACTATTTCAATGATTAACACGCTGTCAAGATTGACTAACAGATCTGAACTAACCTATTGCCCATAAAAGCAACACTGGTTCCTATATCCCGTTGGACTGTGTGATCTAGAACGCTATATGGAGAGGGCGTCGAGCTCAGGGTAGGGTTTCTAGGAACTTCTACGCTACACGGGGAGAAAGGTGACAGAGGGAGAGAGATTGGGAACTCAAATTCAGACGAGAGGCATAGGTCACCGAAACCGCAGAAGTTCAATGCAGCGGTATGGCTTGTAAGATCGTAATCGGCATCTGTAGGCTCCGAGATAGGTTGTAGTAATTGGGCCGGACCCTCCTGGAAATAGTCGGAAGACGAAGAACCATCCCATCCTGCCGGATCACCCAGGCCTTCCCCGACTTGTTGTCCGATGACCGCCGACGAAACAGCACATGCGTCCTGTCCAGGGTTAAAGGGTTCGCCCCAGCCGCAGGGGAGCTCTGAATTGCTGTTGGAGGCGTCGTCCCAAGTTGAGGCAGAATGTGGCGTAATTAGGTGTGGAAGTAGCTCTTCACTAGGGTGGAATGTACATCTAGATCTCTGCCCTCCCAGCAACTCACCGCCAGACGAGAGGTTTGAAGGGGAAGCTTCGCCTGACAATCAACAGTTAGCCATGCAAAGAGGTTCATACGGGAAAGGCTCACCGGCATCATTCCGTTCTTTCTCTGTCCATTCTGGACTATCGTAACATGTACAAATATAAGGATAATTTGAAAGACAAAAACATAAGGAAAAGAAATCTATATCTATGTCTTGATAGGTATTATGAGATCTCCAATGAAAATCATTTCTAGCATCACCATTAAAGCATCTTGATAAACGGAAACTAATTGGGACAGAGAAAAGGGCACAGCTCTGGTCTGTGCCCTCAAACGAGCAAGTAGGATGAGCTTCCCTAAAACCTCAGGGACGTATATGCCGTTAATACAAAAGTTCGGTGGACACGTCGGTAATTGCGACCACACCCGTCCGCACAGTGAAAGTGTCCGGACGGGCGGATGGTTGGAGGTACTTGGAGCAGACGAAGGGGCCGATACGCAATGTTAACTATCATGTCAAGTTAGAAATAACCAAGCACACAGGTAGGAGAGCTAGGGATCTACCAGGCCAATGGTTCTGTGAAGTGATATTCCCACCGCCGACGAGGCGGTTTCCTGACACTCCACAGTGAGCGTAGCGGACTGAAGTGACGGGACTTCCTGATAATTTAATAGAACAGAGCCGCCAAGCCAGTGTCGAGCCTTGCACACCCCGCAGCCTTGCTAATGCACATGCACATTCGAAGGAACCCGCATGCCGAAGGAACTACCATATGTTTGAATTTGATTGGCTACACTCGGGTTGAGCAGTGTTTTTTTTGCGTTGCCTTTTTTGCATATTCCTTCGAGATGAAACCCCAGCAAGCGCGCTAAACTTGTGCTGCTAATTGGCTATTTATGAACCAGGAACTAGCGTTTCATGCGGAGACATGACGTACTTTAGGAACAAACAATTCTGTGCGTTTATGTGCGCCAGGCGCAGTTTGTGTGCATGATTAGGCGTCTCTGTACCCCAATATACTATATCTCGCAGAACCCTTTTATTGTAGATCCAGGAGATAGGTGCCACCGGTGGTATTCTAACGATTCTTCACTTCCTGTACTCTACAACTTAGTTCAAAGGCGAAGTTAAAAGTGCCCGGCCGTTGCGTTTGCACTTGAACTCGATTATAGGAATGTACATGTACATCTAGAGTACTTTACATGAGAGTACATACCAATAATTACTCCACAGAAGGTGGTTCATTTATGTTACCTCAGAAAGGTAAAGTACAATGCATTCGAAAAGATTTTCATTTAATTTAATCATAGCACATGTTTCCATGAATTTCGACAAGCCCCATTTTCCATCACACTATAGAGTAGATTATCGCAGCTAAGGCTCTTGTGTCTCTCGAATTCCCCACGATTCCAGATCACCCCCACGCTCCCGAACCCCCACATCCGTTTATCCAGCCTACTGTGTGCCCAGCACCACCGAGCGCCCGCAAACCCACAATGTATGTACCTTCGACGCCTGAAAATACTAGAAACCCCAGTCCCTGTGTAATGGAACCCATAGTGATTCTGAATGAGAGAGTCCATCCAATACACCGCCTGACGACAAACCAGATGTCAGTGCGTGCTGCTACGAACAGCATCCCAAACTGACCTTCAAGTTCATCAATACCAAGAAGTCCTGCTCTTGATTCGTACGGTGGGAATGGAGTTGCAGGTTCCAGAGCGAACGCCCCATTATATATGTTGCCTGGTTGCTCCGAGCAGTTAGCATATGCTCGATCCATGCGGTACGCCTCACAAACCTTTGACAATAGGAACCGCCACATTTCCTGAGCTGTGTTTCTGTCGCTCATGTTTGTCCCGGTTATCCTTGCGGCTGTAGGCTTTGTCGCACCCATGGTAATTGCAAGGATACTGATGTGGTCGTTTCAGTCCTGTGCAGCACTTGGACCATTTCTTGTGTCGATTATAGTTCGTAATAGTCGTAAAATTCTCTCCGCAGCGATGGCATACATGCTTGGATGCTGTTGCTTTTGCCCGTCTACGAAGCTGACGATCACATGGCGGACCAGAATGAAGTAAATAAACAGAGCCGCTATGGTGCGGATTGTCAGGCACTGGTTTAAGTGCACTAGGGTAGCACGAACCTCTGTCCTCTGGGTCTCTCATGTGTTGGTGGTGGTAGATTCGCCTTCCTGTTGATGCCAATATGGCACCATGACGCGGTGGCTGATGAAATGGAGCAGTGATCTTGTCTTTTCCTGCAATCAGTACGCTTAGGCGTTCTGGGGTCAATCCAAACTAACCTTTCGGCCGCCGGATGACCAGAAACTGGCTTCATTTCATCCTGAAATGCGACAGGTATGTGGATAGCTTCAATCCTCGAAGGAAGCGGAGAGCCCACCGGTTCCGACAGGTTATGCCAATGACCTAATGTTGGTGTACCGCCAGGCTCCATTAATGGCGGTGTAGCCATGAAATCCAGGTCAAAATTTGAGACCGGTGGAGGTGTCTGACGGCATTGTGACCCGAACCGAGTTTCGAACGAAACGTCGGCATGCAACTGTACGCCTTGAGAAGGAGCATGTGGGTCTAACCAATGGGATCTCGGCGTCACGCGGACAGTATCGTCATTATACCGCCGGCAGTCCACTGACAGAGGCCCCAGAAGAGGTCCTGGCAGAGGTCCTAGCAGAGCTTTTGAGAGAGGCTCTGGGAGAGTTCCAGGCAGAGCTCTAGGGAGAAGTCCTGGGAGAGTTCCCGGAAAAGGACCCGGTAGAGTTCCTGGGAGAAGTCCTGGCAAATACCCTGGCAGAGCTCCGGGCAGAGGTCCTGGGGGAATTCCGGGCAGAGGTCCTGGGAGAAGTCCTGGAAGAATTCCTGGCAGAGGCCCTGGCAGAGGTTCTGGCAGAGCTCCGGGGAGAAGTCCGGGGAGAAGTCCTGGGGGAATTCCGAGCGGACTCCTGGGGGGATTCCGGACAGAGCTCCTGGGAGAGGTCCTGGGAGTCCTGGGAGCTCATTAACGTCCTGGTCATTAGGCCTGAGGGGGGAAATGGCTACCTGGGGCCCAATGGGCACTCCAGGGAATTCATTATCTAGTCCGGGAAACGTGCCCATGCATGGACATCTGTTGGTTGCAAAGATTAGACCCTAATCGGTGTACTTCTTGGGGAGCCCACGGGTATTAATTATAGCTATGATAGAAATATGGCTGCATTTGATTGAGGGGGATTTGCTGGTAAGGAAGCTCGGAGTAGTGGAGGGGAATAGATGTCATAACAGCTCTGATTTTCGAGCAATATTTGAGATATGTCGGGTAGAAAGAGTGGAAAAGGTAGGATGGAGTGGGTTATTTATGAACAGAAGGAAAAGCGATTGGCTTTGTGGTCAGCATCCATAAGTTGGGGTACATTAGTCTGGAGGTCTTGCAGTGACACTAGTGCGGTATATGTAATAAGCAAATAAACACATACTACGAGCTATAGATGGTCGAGCCCTCAGAGCTGAAGCGCAGTCATCTCTGTGTACCCACCCTTGTCCCTTATCATGTGAATAGTGGTAGACTGTGTGCGAATTTATCCCTTCCACTGCACAAAAAGCAACAGTCAAGGGAACCAACCAAATGGCGTGAATGTTTCACAGCCCCCAGATTCCTTCGCTAACTACCCACATTCCTCCAAAGCCATGCGCAATGATTCCTTCAATGCATAGATTTGGTCAGCAGCCAATAACATAGACGTCAGAAGATTCTTTTGGCTACCTAAGTTACGTATGTATTGGCTCTAACCTGTGCACATGAGGAGAAGTCGGAGTTACGTATACGAGGTCGCACAGTTAGTCTCGAGAAAGAACCACCGTAATAAAATCAAGGCACAAATGATGTTGGCGAGAGTAAGAAGTGAAACCCATCTCTTAGAATTCATCTATCTATGTAGTCTCTGATGTATGAAGTGGAGAGAGAAAGGATGTTTCGCGACTGAACAGATGAGCGGAACTTACTGATTGCTACGTATCTAATCCATCTAATCTAACCGCATCCATCTTCATTATCACTCGCCATCTTCCACGTCATATATCTCAAATGAAAACTTATCCGTCAGATGATAGTCTTGAACGTTAGTACTCTAAACATCGCAACCCTCTAATACCACTTACTTAAGTATCTTATCTTATCTCCTCACTTGAAACCTCTCCTCTACCATCACTATCAATACTGAATCATACTATAACAATATACGAGGCCTTTATAGGAGTATAAATATATAGGGCCGCCAGCCTATTGTCTAATGTCTAGGATTATCTTAACATCCAGATTATAAATCACCATGTGCGGGGAACGTTGATCGAAGGTGGGTATGATAGTCCACCCAAAAGAACTGCTCTCCCGACGGTGGACAACCAGATGAGATAGGTTTAATCAATTATAGAGTACCCTGCGTACATAGATTAGAATCGAGACGACATTTAGTCGAGTGATAGCTAGTGATGCGCTCCGATAGCATACCATTGGCAGTCCTTGGGTTGATACTAGGGGAGAGATCAGCCAGGGGGTTGAGCACTAGAGCAAGAGCGTGTTGAAGTGTCCCCATTGAGTGAGAGTCCTTGCACGTGAGGTGGCTATAAACTATCTGAAGTCCGTACGGTAACTGATTTTGCGAGCCGTAGTTTAGTTGGTTATCTGAATAACCAGATCGTGAAAGTTCTGTTACCGTAGTAAAATTCGTATGACCTCAACGTTGCCGCCTCAGGAAACCGCTTGCTTGAAGTGCATCCTTGCTCCATCAAAACACGCAAATACACAACCTATGTGTCTAGATCCTGCAGCAGACTTAAGTTGTGTAGCCACTGCATTAATATCAGCGTATTTTCTAAGTAGTCGTGCGATTTTTCATTTCCGCTCTTTGCCGCAGGGATTCCCATTATCCCAGTTTGTCCTAGCAAGACTTGCTCCATTGCAGACTACAATGTCAAAGTCAAGAACCTCAGAGACTAGGGGCTCAGATTGAAGCCAGGGCCCATGGGGACTATCCATCCAAGTCCCCATGAGCCCCGGGATGAAGTACGGGATGAACAAGGTTCCAAAGGGTTGTTATAATCATACGACATTCAGCTGCGAGCGGCGATGGCATATATATATATCTCAGAAATTTCCCCGCCATATCCCCGAGGAGAATCCCCACGGTCCAAATCATGGCTTCTCTACCCACTACCACTACGCAATGGAGGGCACTACAGATGTCTTCACTTCAACCAATCCCGTCTGCATCCTCTCCGGGGTTCGAAAGGTGCGAGTGATCTCAGGTGACTAACCAGCGACAATTCCAGAGAACCAAAATTGCGGGTCACCCACCACCTAGTGATTGCCTGAATCTCGCTCTTAGAGCTTCGATATATTTGATGGCTTAGCGCCCATCAGCATATTTAATCAGCAATTTCCACCTGAACACGGGCATTTAACTGTTGCACAATGCAGCAAATCCATGCCGCCCCAGAAACCTGGTCCTTGGGGGTCTAATTCCTCCAGGGCGGCCCAGACTACCGTGGTCATGTCCAGGAATGTTCCGTCGGGCCCGCAAAGACTGGGCATCGTCCCGGGCCTTCGGAACCCCTGCAAGTTTGCCGCGTTGTTGTTCCCTACACGCTCAGATTTGGGAGCTCTGTTGCAGAAAACTAGCGGCAACCATTGCTGAATTTGGTTGGTGCAGTCGAATGTTAGATGTCAAACGGGTGGTAAAGATCCACTGTGGAATCAGATTGATCGGCGGCTTGATTGCCAAAAACTGGTACTGCGGCAAATTTCAAAAGCTGAGCATGTAGGAGATACCGCAGCAGGTGGATCTTTTCATTATCTGTCTCTGATACGGGTTGGAGAGTAGCCGACCGTGACGCGAGGGTGCCCACAAATTTCGAGGTGACCTTTAACGGTGGTTACGAAGTTAGATCGAAGGCGCTGTTACCGTGGCAGCTACAATGAGCTGATTCGATTACTCGATCTTCTGATTCTTAGATTCAAGTAGATGAGCTCGGATATTGTGACCATTAATGCAATGTTGATTCGGTTGTACACGACGCTTTGGCGGCACTGTAGCGTCTACAGTGGGAAAGGTTGTTGGAACTCATGGTGACCAGATCTAGATGGTGGGTGATGGGTGGTGGGTTCCACCCGTATTTAACTCCATATAGCTGTATCCAACCACACTTCTCTGGAGTATTGCATAACACACGTATCGTATCCATATATGCAGTGGCTTACGACGCGGTTCCAGCAGACGATTCTTGGTTCTATTTTCGATCATGATACCGTAACTATGCGAAAATTACCGAGAATTCAACCAATTATAGCTCAAACCTTCCTACATCGGCGCCCGAACGCATAGTCTACAGGCCTACAACCCAAGCCGCCAGAGTAGCCTGCGGTTGCTTAACGAGCTTGCTACTCAGCCCCACTGTCTCATATGCATTACGTACCGCCAATGCCCTGCATATTGGACGAGAATAACCAGGATTCAGAGTAGAAGACCGAAGTGAACGACCAAGGTTGAAGCAATTGTGTCAGGTGAATATACTATATACCGATCTGAATACCTCAACGGTAATTATAATATCCGAATGAGGTATGCACTTGGGTCCGCTTGGTGGAAATCACTTGCCGCAAAACCAATCGGAAGTATTACTAAGCTCTGTCAATGTCAAGCTCTTTTTCTCGGGACTTCGGGGCGTTCTAAGATCATTACCACTATATCTCAAAAATTCTCCTAATGCCGCCATATAGCGTCGGTAGTGTAGCTTCCTCATTTTATATCTCTAAAGATTCAACCGGTAACCTCCGCTTTTCTAACTAACGTTTAAATAGAAGAATAGGCACATGCTGATTAGCCTACAAACAGATCGACCTCATGCCACAGCAGTATTCCCACATTTTCCTACAGTTGCAAGGCGCCATCTGAAAGCGGAAAGGAAGTAGAAGAACTCCTGATAGACACCCCGGCAACATTCATCATGGCCTAAACACAACGACTCTGCGGAATTGTTCACACGTAATGTGATGGAAGTTACCGCTAACTAGCACCCTCGACCAAATACATACAATCACAAGATATCACTCATAAAGTCCACCCAATCAAGAGAGGTTCCGTGGTCCCCAGTCCCGGGTCAGGTCCCAGGACTTTGTCTCGGGACTGCTAGTGTGGTACAATATCAGAAATACTAGTACCGGCGACCATCTTTATACCCAAGGATTGGGAGATATAAGGTTATGCCACATCCGTGAACTGGCGGTCGAACTGATCAATCGTCGGATTCACTACCTATATCGCACGAGTGCACTTGCCTTCTCTAGGTAGATTCCACCTGGATGGAGTTATGACCACTCCCAAACATAACAAGCGGACGACCTCGCCCCCGAAGTGAAAGAAACCCATGCAGCCGGGAAGCAGTCGTTCTGGTGGTTGCAACATATATCGTTCCGTGCCAAACCGCTGGCGCGATAAATACACTGCATTATCGGCCCAACTCGTACATGCAGCTTGCATACTCGACGTCAGCCACACCTCTTCTATTTGCATGTCACTTAAGGACGTGCTCGCCGGTTCCAACGCATCTTCCGCGGAAATATCGGCTGCTAATGGACGGTAAGATATAGTCTTAATGATATGGAGCGGTATAAATTGACTTTGGGCCCTGCCGATGCACATGTGGAGGTGATTTGGTGAAATATTATGCTGCAAGTGCCCACTAGAGCATGAATGTGACCCTACGAGCCGCGACACTCATTCAACCTTTACAATCTTTGCAATGGTGGTGTCAACGGCTAGCCCGAAAACTTGGTTCGGAACCACGTTGTAACTCGGCATCGCCGATGAAGGCGCCCGCCCAGGTCTTTTCCCGGAGCATGCATTTATTTATGGTGTCGTACCGGTGCGACAGAAATGTTCTGCGACATGTAGGAGACTTGTGCGAACTCCCTTTGGCAGTGCGAGTTAGTTTCCAGGTACGCGCAATGACCGGAGAGTCCCGTGTTCACATGCCCACCAACCATGTTTGTCCACAACAGGTGCGCACGAGTGATACCTGAGGCACTTACCACCTTCTGAATGCACCACACCCGCTGATAACAGACATCTACATTCCACTTCGGCATCCCAAATGTGGTTACGCATGTCCTGCGGGTCGCAGAATTTTTCTCATGGCTCAGCCGCACCGCCCGTTAACGCATACAGAAATGCTTGTTTCGGATGTGCCTACAGTACCGTTTCTTGACACCTACTCGTATAACGGTCTGTCTCAACGAGACATGAGACAGACAAGTAACATCAACATCCCTTCATAAACCACAACAGCATACTTATTATTCCCCGAGTGACACCCCATGCCAAACCCCGCTGCTGCACCCGTAGGCAAGAACGGCATCACCAGCCGCGTTTGCCAGCTGTTCAGTCTCGCAGTACAAGCACAACGCCAATCGTCGGCCGAGATTCGTAGGTCGTAGTCGTAGCCCATTCGGGTATTTAGGATGAAAGGGATCTTAATGCTGAACTAAAGATCTACCCGGTGAAGATGACGAACTACGGCATTCACCCCGACTCTCGCCACTATTGTCGTCGTACTCTAGGATTCTACGATCGTGCCAGAACTACAAGGTTGCCTGACGATCGCGAGTTACGAAGAGCGACTTTTTGCGAGATTAGAATCCATTTAACCGGTATTCTGAAAGCCGGCGTTCCGGCTTATTTGAATTAAGAACATCAAGTTGATTGCAAGTCATTCTCGTACACTGACGAGAGGCTCAACAAGATAAAAAAGCAAAACAAAGCAAAAAACTAAACGCCATGAATCCAATCCAGTGACCAGCCCCCTTAATGCTCATACTCCGCTCGCCGTATTGCTGAAATCGATTAAACAACAATCACACCAAACACTGTTAAAACTATGTTTCTGCTGGCGCATTTTCTGGTTTACGCCCGTAAACGACGTAGCTAGAGGAATCAGCGGAATGAAGTACAGCGTGGGGGAGTTGACTTACAAGAGAGAATACACATGGTAGTTCTTGTAATTCTTAATATCACTGAGGCAGTCGTCGCAAACCTTTGTAGCCTCCTCCACGCCCATGCCCAAAACCCTCGTCAACACCGCCATACCATACGCCGAAACCCCAGACTCAGCATTCATGAGCCCCAGTCTCCCAATCGCCTTCATCTTCTCGTCCTTGGGCCATGGTCCCGCAGGCTGCTTCAGCGCCACCCCACGCAAATCCGTAAACCCGGCCTCTTTCAGCCGCTCCCTTATGCCAGCACCGTCGGCTTGCGGCCGCCCAAGTTTTTCCAGCGCAGAAGCAATCAGGTCGCTGCATCGCTTGTAGTTGGGTGCAATAGTGTTGTCGTCCGAGAATAACTCCATCCCGCACTCCGCCAGCTCCGCGTAGCCCCCCGGTTTTGTGGCGCTGGAACACACGGTCAGCAGTCTGCGAGCAAGAGGACGCGGGAAAAACTATATTCCCTACACCTAGCCAGGCTGTCCCAACGCAACATACCGATAAATTTCCTTCATCAACTTCGGCCAGTCCCCGATGGATTGCTGCAGGTTTCGTGCGTGGATGAAGTCGAACGAGTTCTGAGCGTGTGAGTAGAAGCAAGGCAGGACAGGGTGGTACCGTACTGGCGGGAATGTCCACTCTAGTTCTGCATCGTCAACCTCGAATCTGCAGTTTGGCGGTACCCACTGCGGCTGAATCGGGCTGTCACAACACGGTTCGTCAGCGGAGGACTACGCGACAACGAGAATCCTACCTGAGATCGGTCCCTACGACCTCGGCCTTGGGATATTGATCCGCCGCCTCAATCGCCCATATCCCCGTCCCCGTTCCAACATCGAGGATATTCTCTGGCTCCTCGACAGGCGCAAAATGCAACTTCCCGTCCAGCAACTGCCGAAGCAGTTCGTGGTGCAGATCCAACCGGTCCTGCTCAATCTCATCCGTCGGCATCGGGTTCTTGTCATCGCCAAAGTACGAGTGGTATTGTCTCCCTATTCGCACGGACAATCAGTTAGTGAATCCCGGAGAACTAGGGTAAAGCTGGAGGTCGTGCCCCAACCATTCTCGATGAAGTATTCGTAGATGGACGAGGTCAAACTCTTCGTCGAGGAACTTCCAGCCGCAAGGTTGTCTTCGTACTAAAAGGGGGGGGGGGTAAGGTCAACAGGGGGTTTTGGGGCGGAGTGAACAGCGACAGACGATAAACATACCACAGCCGGATCGACCTCAGTAACTTGCGCATAGTGCTCGATACCTTCGCCGTGGCCATAGTCCGATGGCTCTCCCGACGACATGGTGAGGATGACTGCGATGGGGAATGATCGAAGTGCTGCAGTCGGAACGAGGAATCATAATTAAGAACACCGGACACGTGAGCGCCGTCGCTAGCCTGATTTGTTGTGACTGGCCAACCCCGCATGGGGGGACTGGCTTCATGGGGGGACTGGCTTCTCAGGGTCTCGCAGAATTGTGTTGTACCGGTAGCGTGGTGCACGGGCCATGCAACACCGCGGTGGATCACGACTGGACAGGCGCAGAGCGAACTCGCACAAGCAGAGTCGCCTGGGCAACGGTACAACCCGGCACTTGGTCTAGTTGGGGAAGTTCTTGGCGGCTCTTCGGGCGGTACACCGTGGCAAGTGAGGCGGATTCAAGCTCGTGCTGTGAGCGACTACCTGCCGTCGCAAAACGGCCTGAGCGCACAGAGTGGTCCGCCTCTACTTTGCCTGTGTCACCGTCATCCTCCAGCCCGACTGCCTGGGTTCTGCAAGCGAACCGAGATGAGATGGAGAGGGCAAATTAGGCTGGCGGCGTGTGATTGGCACCACCTCGACTGGAGGCGGGTGGATTGGAAATTTCTACTGTTCAGCCGGCTGGGCGATGCGTGTTTTAGCGGCGCTTGGTGGCTGGTGTCATCATCACTCTGTCCACCGGCGTGCGAATTGGAGCGTTCGTGGGGCGTGGGCAAACGGCGGGAGAGCAGCGCATTGGGTGCCATGCAGGCGGATAAGATGACAACGAGAGATCGCGATAAGGTTTGCACGATGTCCGAGGGCATGCAGCCAGATAAGACTGGAGCCGGCTCACGTGATGTGCTGGGTTCCGAGCAGCCCCGAGACACGGACGGTCACTAGCATCATTTACTGGGCAGGGGTCGGGAATCGGCCTACATGACAAGATGGCCGTACCGAACCCAAATGACACTCCCAAAGCTGCATACCAGAGAAGCTGGTGACAAGTAATGCTCATTGTTCATCTCTCGGCAACTCCCTCTCAGAACTTCTTTCATTACAATGTACGTCTCACCAGAAGCACCATTTCCCATTCCATTACACCGCCCTCTGCCGAAATAAAATTTTCTGCGTTTGATTCGCAAAGTTATTCTCCTCAAAGGACATGTTTTCTGGCCTTTTGGTCTGACCTTCGGGATACTTGAAATCGTACTTGTGAAATAAATAGATGAGCACGATCTTGATCAAATGGGATGCAAAAAACCTGCCCGCGTCGACACGATTAGCCTTGTATTCTTCGATACATGCACATGCTAGATTTTCCACTGACCTCCCGGGGCAAATATGTTCGCCTTGACTAAACACGAAGTATGTTTCTGACGAACTGACAAACTGGTAGGAATTCTCGCGACCAGCAACCTGGCGGAGCTTGTAGAAGCGGAATGCATCAAATGTATCGGGGTTCGGATAGAATCGTTCATCCCGGAGAACCGGCGTTGAAGCTACCATAACGTACTCGCCACGCCTGATTTTGAGGCCGTCAGAGAGCACAATGTCTTTTGTGGCTTTGCGTTGTATTGCTACTGCTTTCGGTTAGTATTCGTGTTAATACACGGACTGAGACACCTGGCCTACCGTGATTTATAGGATTAAGTCGCATGGACTCTTTCATGAAGCTATCAAGTTTTTTAAGCTTTGCAAGGTCCGCCTTGGGGTCGATCGTTCCGTCGCCGAAAATGTCTCTGGTCTCTTCCCGGAGCGGCGTGATGAACTCAGGGTATGAACACAAATCGTAGATCATTTGCATGAGTGTGGAGGTTGTGGTATGGACAGAGAGAGCTCCCAGAACAAGCATGTAATTGGCGAGCCCGGAATCCGGCTCTCCCGCATCAATTGACCATTGCATTCCATCATTGGGCTTCTTGAATTCCACACCATCCGCTGCTGCTTTAGCCATCTCTGCGCGTCGCTGTTTTGCGGGCTCCTGGATAAGTCTCTCTGCATCTCTGGAGTCTTTGCCCGCCTTTCTGAATGACGGTAGAAGCCTGATGATGTAAGGGGCAAGGGAACGGGGGACGAAGCGCATCTTTATTCCGGATTCCGAGATATGCAACGTGAAGTTTAATGCGAGTTCAAGCCATCGTTCGTTACGGCAGAGAGGCTCGCCAGCAAAAACGCGAACGCTGGCGCGAGTGATGATGCGTGCGATGGACGTATTCATGACAACAGGTGTCCAATCTAAACGCACATATCCCACATTGAGTACAATCCAATGGAGCACACACGCAACATACCATCTTTGGCAGGAATCATCTCATCTAGCGCTTCAGCCGTTTCGTCTGATAGCACACCGGTGAATTGATTTAGATCCCGCGTGAGATGCTTTTTGACGATTTTCACAAAACTTCCCGACAAGAACCGTTCCTTCAACCCTGTTCCGGGAAACGCATCTTCTATGTAGTCGAAAAAGTTCAAGTCCTTGTGGTTTTTGAGCTCCGTCGCGTATTTGGTTGGCAAGACCATGTGTGCACCAAGGAGCGCCGGAACCCAGAATACTGTGGAGTCGCCGAACTGGAAATCTGTTAATATATGTTTTACGGCTGGGGATACTGAATTAGGTAGCAAAGTTGCCTCGCTAGCCAGGCGAAATAGTCTGGAAACGAGAAAGGTAACAAGCTCACCTTACGGATCCCATCGATCAGTACGTCACCGCCTTGGAAGATATATTTTATTTGGCCCTGCCTATAACCTTTCCACCCAGGTGCGACGCCGGCCCATAATCGAGGCCGTTTCTCCTGAGTGAGTGTTATGTAGAGCCACCTAAGCAGCGCAATGCCAGCACAGCCCAAGGCGGTAACGAGAAATAGGTGAGGACCTCGGGCATTGGAGTTCCAGGCTTCCAGAATCTGTGACAGCATGTTGGCGTCTGCTCGGAATATATGAACAACGAAGCGGTCGTTGATCAGAAAGGTATGAGCGCGTGCTCGATCCCTATATACAACACATGAAAATCGGCGGAAGTACTGCCGCAGGCCGTATTTTCGGCAGTGTAAAGTGAGTGACACTTTGTCCAACAGGAACGCTGGAGCACTAGCAACTGCACAACTGGTTTGTGACCGCCATATTGGCCGGCCAATTTAATGTGCAATCCCGGTTACCAAAAGATGGGGTTTGCCTATCAAAACACCTGCTCATAGGCGCCTACATATCAAATGTGGTACCCTAAATTTCCTACTTATGACCATGTGCATAGCTCGATGTACGATACATGCAGTATGTGTTGGAGCAGTTACCAATCGGCTAGCACTTTCGTTGACTCGATTTATGCAGTCTCCACATCGCTGCTTGTACGAATGGAACTTAGGTATGCGAGCTGCATGTGCTGCAAAATGATGGAATAGTCTAGATATTACAGCATTATAGCTGTACATCAATGCATCCCATCGAAGAAATGCACTCGGTATCAACGCTCGGGTTTGGGAAAAATTACTAGAGTGCGCTAGCAGCGGGTGAGAAGGAATTCAATTGGAGCGGCTAGATGTCATGACGGATCGCGCAAACTGAGTTCTATAATAAGATGTCTCATGACGATGAATGATTTACGGTAACACGATGAATGTTTATGATAATAAGTAACGAGATATAATCGAAAATACTTGAAAACTCCATAATTCAAATTGTATACATGTATTCCTAGAAAAAGGAAAAAAAACCATACAAGAAGCCACACAAAAAAACCATAAAAAACGTACTCTCTATACAACCCTCATCCTCTGCACCAGACACGTCAATGCCTCATTCCCACCTCTCTGGTTCATTATTCCCATCATAAGTTCTTCAATCTGCCCTAAAACCTCCCGCGTGTATGCAAAACTTCCTACTCTCTCTAGATAGTCTATCGCCCTCTTCTTTACCGCAAACTCCGTCGGTCTTTGCTTGAGGATACCAAGCAGCTGACTTCCGGGATCGGCATTAACTGCGTGAAGGATAAGGAAGGAAAATTTTCCTTCTGTGAGGTCTTCGGCAAAACCTTTGGCGTCCGCATACTGTTCTAGTCAGCCGTGATACACTGAAAATTCCGATTAGATGACATACCTCCGATGCATGCAAGTTCAAGTAGTCGTCACGTATCTGGAACAAAATCCCTAAAAGTGAAGCGAGGTTGTCCAGATCCCGCGTGTCTGCTCTTGTGGGAGAGCATAGCCGCAGTAACTTTACCGCCAGCCTAAACAGTCCGCCAGTTTCTTCAAACTATTAGCATTTGTAATGGAGTCTCTCGGGAAGTAAATGGAAGTATACTGTTTGCTACCATCCGTAGATAGTCCTCCGTCTTTGGCACAGTCCCAGTGTCTCTCCAAAACAGGTCCATTCCTTGGCCACGATGCAGAGCCAGCAGTTCCTCTGTATAAATGTTCACAGCTTCCTCCCCTGCTCCTAATTTTGATAACTCCTGCAATGCGCGGAAGTACATGTAGTTTCCGCAGTTCAATGTCTGGGGAATTCCATACACTGCATGAGCCGATGGTTTTCCACGGCGAAGCGGCGAAGAGTCTTCTATGTCGTCAATGCTATATTCATTAGTGTAACCTCTAAGCTTCCAAAGGCAGGGCCTTACAGGAGAGAGGCATTGTGTAGAATTGCAACTACAGTGTTGATTATTTCCAGTTTCTCAACCGGGACACCGAACCAGACATTAAAGGCTGAGAGAATGATACGTCGGATGTCTTTGCCTGGAGAATGGGTGAGATGGCCGTATGGTGCCGTGATGACCTATGGAGCACGGTTAGCATGGACATCAAGAATTAGGCGGGGAAGAGACGTTGTCATCTTCCTTTGACCACAAGCCGCCTGATATCTGAGAGAGTTGTTGTTGGACCCCTCGAATATTGGGGTTAGATTTGACGATTCTGAAGTGGCTGCTTTGGACTAGAGGGGCCACTGGGGCCGGAAGACGTGAAGCCGTAGACATTTTAGATGCCCGCTGAATCGAGGTTTTTGATATGATAAACCTAAAATTTCTTCACCTCCAGCTAGGATTTGCAGTAAGGACAAGAAGTTAAGTAGATTCCCTCGCCTAGCTTAGGAGGTAGGTTGTCTCGCTTCATTTAGAGCTTGAAGAAAAATGGGTTGTTTCTGGAGGGCCATGTAATCGCTTAGGAATGGCCTCATCGTTTTGGTTTCTGCTTTTGCTTTTTCCGCGATTGGCGTTTACGAATTCGCATACAAGGCGCTGGGGCAAACAATAGCACGCTTGCTCGCATTGATTTCCGTCAGCACTATTCCAGACAAAAGCGGGCCAGGGCAGCATTCTTTGCGGCGGGGGGAATACCCGATGGATTTGGATGGATCCGATAATTTTTGTGGTACGTCCAGAAGACTAGCGGCGAGCTGTGAATTACAAACGGACATTTCCAGACACGCGGTGTCCACAGTTGCGCCTGGCTACTGGGGCGGCATCACATGGATTCCATGTAGTTCCTGGGCCATATTCAGGCATCATTCGTTGGCGTCTCGTGGTGATCTTTGATTTGATGAATGTTATCGGGACGTTATCCCATCCTACTGCAGCAACAATTGCTTTCGGCGAAACGCTTCAACGTGCAGATACAGTGCAGATACCAGTGAACCAGTTACATGGGCGACAACGTGGTGCGCACTGACTCGCCAGTCTTAGCCCTTCAGAACCGGGCTACCAGAATCCGACCGGCGCGGAGAGAGATCGACGGGCGGGTATACGATAATTATATATAATGCAAGCGACAGCAGTTTAGCCACGACATGACGTCAAGCCAAAGCGCCACTACTCGAGTGGCATTTCTTTCGCAGGAGAAGATAAGTTGGAAAGAATTCAGCGTTCAAAGGGAAATCGATCTGTCCGGATTCGGCCATATCCGGGATATGCATCTGCTAAAAATTGATATGGGAATACCATGAAATCGGACCGTCGATGCAACTATTTTACCATGCATATTTGGGTACGGGTATAGCTTGTGCACGAGTGGTTTGGAGTGGGTTATGCAGGCTCCGCGATTCAGGTCTTGTTCATTTTGTTCGTCTCGCCGGCATCCGCGGGGTTATGCCGTTCTCACTCAATTTCCAGCGCTCCCTCGATCATGTTTCACCTCAACCAGATATATTCCTTTGGCATTACTCTGTGGGGCAAGTACCATCCCCGCATACTCCATCCTTTTCCGTGCTGTATTCGGACCCCGCTCGCTCGCTTGTTGCTCGATCTCTGGCTCTTTCTATGGCTTTCGCAGCTTCCCCTGGAACTGTACAGCTCACTCATTACCGGCACCTACTCACCTACTCACTCTCTGTTTATCAGTGTCCTTTTTCGCCTTCCGTAGTAAACGCTTCCGCGCACTAGTCCGAAGATCCCAAGCTCCCCTTATTCATATAGTGCTACGAGCATTGTTTATTGACCAGGGTTAAAGACGACCTGGTCCAGCGCCAGGAAATTTGTAATCTGCAGGTCGATTATGTACATTGTACAAGAGCCGGATTTTACTCTAGTCTAGCCACTAGTAAGCCGGAGTCATGCACTATAGTCAAAATTCTTAACTGCATATCAATCCCAGCATCGATATCTGCAGCTTCCTTGGATCATTTATGGCGCATAGCTACTTACAGCTCAATATTTCAGAAGCCTGGCGCTTGGTGGGGATCTGTTAAATCGTCAGGGGTTAGAGAGCCCCTACGCGCCGTCCCTTTCCTCCTTTCCAGCTCTATATCCGTGTCATGGGGTTTGTAAACGGCGACAAGAGACCAGAAGGTATTTGTAGGCCGGTCATAAATACCCATGGATCTGCGCATAGTAGCCTCGCAGTATACGGCATGTCCCATATTGTCCAGTTTGCCACTTCAAAATATTGAGAGAAACCATACAAATACTCCACGGTGGTTATCAGGACTGTGCTCTTCAAATATTACTAATTCCAGCCCACCATTCACTAATCGATAGGCACATATATGGGTGCGATGATGTGCCCTTCTCACCTAAAATAATCGGACATTCGACCCCACTACTTTGCAGCCAGGATTAAAGCAGAAGCTAAAAACATAGTTCAGTCTGGCTGGACATGTTGTCTGTTTGATATCTTTACCAGGAGTCAAACCCCACGGCGCACTGACTAAATGTAACCGACAACCATGGCCGCACCACCGATGCAACGCAATTTCCAATCTATCAATGAACTTGTCAGAGATTTCTCACACAGCAGACTGGGTGCCTGGCTAGCTTCTCTACTCTGTTTAGTTCAAGCTTTAATAAGCCAGCCTGCAGACTTGACTGGGCAAACTGATAGCTTTGATCAAAGCTAGGAGATTCCCATATGGTTCGGGCGGCCCAAATTCAAGATCTAAGAAAGTCCCGAAATCTTGAGCAAGTACCAGATCTGATATCTGAAAGAGAGGGTCGGTATCCAACCCCCGGAGTACGTACTCCCTAAAATGTGAGACCCTGAAAATCTTCTGTTGCGCACAACGGTTGTCACACAGCATACAGCTGGCCCAAGCTTCCTATTGGAACTACTCCACAATAATTTATTCCTGCACTGGGTTGATCCCACAGCAAGGGTGGCTGAACCTTCCAGATGGTCCAATTCAGCAGTCTGGAACACGTATTCCCTATTTGAATGTTAAGCTAGTAAGGTTAGAAGGCCGTACGCGCGCATATGCAATGCAGCCGCGTTCTTGTGCCTATTGGCGTCGACTCAAGGAAGTACACGTACTCGGCAAGGATATCGCGGGTAAATTTGGATCCGTTTCTTCAGTTATGCCTGTTGAAGTTAACCTAAACTAAGTAAGATCACTGATGTGCGCGCATATGGTATGCGGGGTACTAACTCCAAGAGCCATGCAGAACCGATTTTCCAGCCATGATCCCTGAAGTTGGGGTCACTATGCAGCCCCTTAGTCGCCTGGCCATTCGTCCGAGTGATATTGGGAGAAGGAGCATTTTTGAACGAACACCAGCCAGTCGATCATCCATCAAGGACGGAACAAGTTCCAGCCAATTGAATTATGAGCCATGTGATAGCTAAAGAAGGAGGGGTTTTGTATACAATTGGGCCAAGGGGTGCGCCGGTGCGGGGGCCCGGGAGGGGTCTGGTATTCTGCACCCTTGGTTGTCTTCTGCGTCATTGCTTATCTTTTCATGGTCGCTCAGCTTTCCGCACCTCACGCCTGTGGTTTCATTTGGGTTGTTTACAAGGTTTAGCTTTCACATATTTGGATGCTTCTAAATGCAATAGCATCTAGCTAGAGTCGTATGCAACAGACGGTCCCAGTTTGGGTTTCCGGAAGTCTCTTACCAATGTTGTATGTAGAACTCTGGAGTTATTCTCTATAATCTATTCGGGTTAAATCTGGTTTTCATCGACATACATGCATATGCATTGACTTATATTTAGCGCCAAAACAGAAGGTTTCATTTTGTGAAACAGACGTACTCGACGCAGCGGTAAAATAGCAATGCAGATGCCACCACCTATATATTCTTTGATGATTTTTGCAGCGATTTGGTACTTTAGAAGTGTAGCGTGCATTACTATACTTACCTCAGGCACATGAGACTGCTTCTCGATCCTGGCCTCGGATAAAGTGCAAGTTACCCGAGGAAGCTACAGCAAATGCATAGATTCCATTGCCGAGTTATTTGGGCGGGTTTACGATCTCATAGCGCTAAAGTATGCGTCTAAGCAGCGTCTATTTGTTAAATGTGAGCTGTACGAACTAAAAAATCTTGGATCAGAATGGTACGATTAAAGTGCAATGCGTTTGCGCACCAGTCTGGCGTGTTGCATACTGGTGCATCTCATGGTATGCACCCCGTCATGTAACAGCCGATTGGATGAACTCCGTTGATGTGGGTTAGGGATCACGACAAGGCAGAGTTGATGTCACTGCAGTGCATACAATTGATTACATTGGATGAACGTGGGGAGCATGACGTATCGACAGGGTGAAGATGCGATGTACAGAGAGCTAGTGTTTTGCTAGGCTCACTCATCCATAGAGCGCTCTTTCCGCGCTATTATTCGTCTCCATCAGGCGTTGCCGGCCTGATGTCGACGATAACGCTGACCAGCTTCTCTTCCCTACAACATATCTCGGTTTGGTTTGCGGTGCGGTACCTCTGCTATCTCGGGTGTACAAAGCCCTTGTGCGATGTGCTGGCTGATGAATACCATGCCCACTGCATGCGCCTGAGGATTGGCGCGCTTGATGGCGGCACAATATAATAGCATAAGACCATGCCTTCATCTCATGAATTGACCACACCCGTTACCCTCGAAGTTTTTCGTCTGTTCATAGAACATCCCGTATACATCTTCAAGAAACTCTCTTTACACAACGTTTACCATGGCGGCATCAACTGCCACTCTTCCCCTCCCAACAATCCCTGATGAAATCTCCATTCATACTCATGCGCCATGTATTCCCCCTCAACCCAGAGTCACCATGAAAACTCCTCCGCGTTTACACCCGCTGTCTGCCACTCTTATTCCCGCATTGGAGGAATACTTTCTCGACAATTGGCCTTTCCCTTCAGATTCCGCCCGAGAAACTTTCAAGAAGGCTGATCTCGGGCTGTTTACCTGTCTCTGCATGCCCTCTGCGGACGACGACAGAATCGAGATAGCATGCAGAGCCAACAACGTATTGTTCATTATGGACGGTAAGTATCCAATACCATTTTTCCAGACTGCGGCTGATCATTAGGGCAGATATCATGGACAACTGGAGTCTTGAAAAGGTAAGCGCACTGCTTCCCTCTTTTATTACCTTACTGACTCATCCAGGCACGTTCATTCTACCAAATCTTCGAAGGACTAGTCTGGGGAACTCACTGCGAGCTATCCTCACCTCTCGAGAAAGTTGTTTCCGAACTGTTTACCTCCATTCGCGCTCTCGACACTCCCACTAACCAGCTCGGGCACGAATTCTGCGATGGTGTGTGCGCCTGGTTTCGCGCCGCTGTCAGCAACACCAGGATTTCCTGCGATACCACCTCCCTCGATCTGTACCTAAAGTACCGCATTATTGATGCTGGTTGCTGGTACGTCACGACCCTTCCTACTACATTGAACGAATTATATACTAACGGACCAAGGTTGACGATCTCACTTATGTTGTGGTCTATGCAACTTCCTGTACCCGATAGGATCCGAGAGCTTCCTTCCATCCACGAGTTGGAAATAAAGGCACTGTATCAAGGGTCACTAGTCAACGACGTGTATTCTTACCGTCGAGAGTTGTCAGAAGCCAAGAGGCTTGGTGCTGATAAGGTAGGTGGGATTATGGTCAACGCTGTTACGGTAGTGAAAAATGAGAGAAACATGGATGACTTAGAAGCGATGAACTGGCTAGAAGGGTACATAGGGGTGTTAGAGAGTGAGTTTGAAGATGCGGCAGTCAGTGTTGTAGGTCAATTTGAAGGCGAGGAACGAGAAATGGTAGGAGCATATGCGGTTGCATTGAGGGAGATGATGGTAGGGAATTGGGAGTGGAGCAAGATATGTGGGCGGTATAACTTCTAAATTTCGAGTACTTAATTTAGTTCCTTTTTGATTTGCTTTCAGGCTAGTTTCCTTCGTTGGTAGATTGATTCTATCAGTCCTGGTTCTTGTACCGTAGCCGAATCATTTCCTCCTATTATCACTGAGAACCATCGCTGCAACTTCCATGCTCCGTGATGTCCATTGCTCCTCCTCCATCATGAAAACCATATTTCAGCCTACCGACTTTTCTCCGGGGCGGATTCATTCTCTATATGCACCTCAAGTGATATTTCACTTTATCACGACTAATAGAACCAGAATCCTGCGGCTTCTTGGATCATTCTGATCCTTCGACCGATTCAAGGATCAGTCACAACCCTTCCCACTAGTAATTCTCTTGGTGGACTTATCCCTCTCCGGTTACAGAGCTGGAGTGCACGCAACGCTCCGGAAGTTAGTCTCTTAGGCCTGCTGCACAGGCCTGTAGGCGGTAGTCTCGAAGATCCCTAAGGTTTATAGAACTCTTTGAGCGGCTATATAATCGGGATTTAGTACCGGGCTGGAACTTTCCTAAGATGCATGGATCAATTCTGCTCATCGCCCATTTCAGGAATGTCTCAGAATCTGCATGGTTCGGTACTAAATCCCTATCCTGAGTATATAAATGCGAAAGAAACTCCCTGCACCCAATATATGCAGTCATCCACGCAGTGTGCGATGTGGGACTATCCGAACAGCAAGCCATTCATTAATATTTCCGAGATTGGATCGCCCAGATATCATGTTGCACCAACTTTACTATACCCACAACTGAGGTCTATTCAACCACCGTATCTTGATCATCTCGTGTACTGCTTTTCTGTATCGCCGAGAACTTAAGGCACGAACAGCCTCGTCCGGTAACTTTGCTCGCTATTATGGCCGGTAATTCTGCGCAGTTTCAAAGGAATGCGATTTGTTAGTTGTCGCCCTTCGTGAATTCTAGCTGTAGCCGCTGTACTCGCTGAAAATTTCGATAATACGGTGTTGAAACAAAGGCTTAGGACAGTGCAGATGGTTGTTGGCTGTGCCATTGCAAGCGGGTTTTGCCATCATTAACTAAACGTATTTTTCGGTGTTAGGACTGTCGCCCCTTACTCTGTTCGATGGAAAAGGGTATAACTTTAGGTGTCTTATCATACAGAGAGAGAGGTCTCCTAGATCTCATGCAAATCCACTAGTCTAAATCTAGCTAGTGAATATTATTTATCTAATCTAATCATCCTAACATGTGTGAGAGAATGACGATGTCTATTCTTATCGAGCCTCGGCGCTACTCTACATCCAACCTCGCATCATGTCGAATCAATCTCATCTGCATCTACTAACTAATTACCATCGTCATCACTTAACCTCTGCAAAAAAACGCATCTCCAATACACCTCACTGCACACAATTAGACCGTATGACATCCATCTCCTCTAACCTCTGAGGAATCATCTCTCTGTCAAACATACAGAACTTCTCCATTTATGCAAGACTTTGATGATTTAGGAAGATAGTGCAAAGAATGTGTAACTTTTCGTCAGTGTTCGAATAAATGGGTCAAATGTGCTTTACATTTTTTCAATGGGTATGATTTAAATAGACACGCTCCACAATCAACGGTCTAACCTCCATAGGGGACTAGGCAACGACATGAGATTAGAGTAAGAGAATAAAGAAAGGGTAACAAAAAGCGAAGCGCAACCACACGAAACATAAATGGTTAGGACTTGTAGTGACCTATTCCTAATTGCTATCGTAGAGACTGTAAGCCACCCAATCGATATCCGGGGGGTCCTCATCGTCTGACTCGCTATTAGCGCTGTCAGCTCTTCCTCCGTCTTCGCTCTCCCCCTCAGCCTCTTCAGTCTCAAGCTATACATGAGCGAAGCTGTACTTCCCGAACTGGAAGTCCGTAGAGTTGCCAACCTCCGCCTTGTCTTCGTAGACTGGGACAAGATATTTCCGCTCAACTGCAGCAGAGCGTTTATAACTTTGGATGGCATAAAGAAGGTGATTTCGGCCACCAGCCGGTCAACATATCCTCCAAAACGAGGCTGACGGCAGAGACAACGCGCTCTCTGGGGCTGGTTGGCGAGATATTGCGTTTCCACTTTGCTATTGTTAGATCCTTCATAGATATCTTTAGGATTGAAAATGTGGAACTTTTCTTGCGGGCTCCCGTCGTTTCGTTGAGTTGCGATGGTGGGGAGTTATCCATTGCGCCCACCGCCACTGTTTAGCGTCATATGACTAATCGAAGCAATATCTCCTTCTCGTAGTGTTGAGATACGATATAAACGGTAAAGGGCTGGCGATAAGATTTTGTTCGGCCTTAGACTTACTGTAGGCTACTCTTAGTTAGTCAGATGTTTCCACGGTGTCTTGGTTCTTCAGATTGGCAGCGTAATAAGTCACTCGGTATTACTCACAGTGTTCCGGGCGTCTCGAGACTAGTAAAGCACATACCGGGGATCTCGTGTCGTCACCGTTTAGATCCTGTCTTGAACCGTCATCGTCTCAGAACGAATCTGCGACGAGGCAATTCGGCGGTAATGCGTTGATAGTGCTGTACTCGCTGGCACTCCATCTCCAACAAACTGTTGCTGGCGTTGTAGATGGACCTGAACGAAGCGCGATTGCCTGCCGCATCCTCTAGCTGTAGGCGATTGCGAAGGGATGGTACTTTCGGGAGGTGGTGTTGCCTAGGAGATCATATGCTGGTGGGGCGGGATAGTCTTAATGCGGTTGAACCGCTCGTTACTGGTTATGTTTGGGTCTAAGAGGCGGGGCTTGAGAGGGTAGGAACGTATATGTGGGGTTAGGGTGTATATGTGGGGTTAGGGTGAAGGAGGTGGAAAACGGCTCTGAAAGAGGTTAGCAGGGATCGAGGGAGGCCAGAAGGGAAAGATATATATGCTAGATGATGAGTATAGTGAGCAGTAACGATATTAGTGGTATTAGTAGTGGTTTGTTCGTGGCGTTGGGGTTGGTGGTGGGTTGTAGGCGGTGAACGGGAGGGTGAGAAACGAATTAAGAGAGGAAGAGATGCTAGTCCATCGTAGTGGTTTGTATGAGGGACCAGACCGCGGCATCTAATGGCCCAGGCTCGTCGCGAGTGCTCCGAGCTGCTCAATGGCCCCGCTGTCATATATTGAGCAAGTGAAGGTCGGTACGGCGAGAGGTAGATAGCATGAAGGTCGGTACGGCGAGAGGTAGATAGCATGAAGGTCGTCGTCATCGATAGCGTCGTCGGATGATTCGTTGGTGAGTTTGGCTTCAGTTAAGTAAAGAAAAGTGCTCTCGTAAACAATAGAAGCTAGACATTGCGTTTGCTCCGCTGGCTGGGCGTGAGACCAAGGGGAAAGTCGGGGATATGATGGTAGTGAAAATAAAAACACGGCGTTGAGCAGGAACAGAAGATGGCTAGGGTTGTATCAGTTGCTAAGTAAATAAGCACTGTGCCCGCGGTGTTGGGAGGAGCTTGAGTGAGGGTTACAGTTAGGCTGTAGGAAGAAGAGTGTTTGAAAGCTGGTAGGGAGAATTAGCGAGATTATGAGGGGAAAGGGGACGAAAAGGGTTGGTTGAAGAGCGTGTGCTGGTTAGGTACGGCGAGATGTTTGATGTTCCGAAGCGAGTACTAGTGGAGTGGAGAGATCACGGTTGTGCGGTAGAGGAAGCTATATAATGATCATCGAGCGCCAGTATACGAACCGCGAAACTACAACCGACAGCGACTTATGAAACGATGGGATGTCTCTGCCTAATTTTGTCGCTTCAAGTGACCCTGCAATATTGAAGAGCTTGTAGAGTACAATGGAATCTCAATCCATCCCATTACTCCAGCTTCTGAATCTCTTCCTCTGTCAACACTTCGATCGAGATATTACCCACTCTGCCGTCGACAAACCCTTTTTCAATCGTCTCCCCTCTAGGCTATCTAATTCACTATCCAACCAAGACTTTTTGCCGCGATGAAGCGCGTATCACACAATTAATATTTTTATCGTTTGTCCCAAATGCAAAAACTTGTATCCACACATAAACACCACGTGGCTGATCCTCGCACGCACTGGAGACCCAGAGAGCAGACACGACGAAATTCCGGGGTTATTTGCAGGGGAAGATGACTGGGAAACTCTGTGCTTTGAGAACAATGCATAGAGCAAGTTGGATCGCTAGCAGTTGCAATGGTGAAACCCATCACGGTGATGATCATGTAATGTGATGTGACAGTAAATGCTGGTTGTGAATCTAATTCAAGACTAAACTGGAATGATTGACCAACATCCACCGACTCCGCCGGGGGCGGTCACGAGGCATCCCCGGCAGTCCTCCACTCGTTTTCGTCTTAGACAAAAAAACAGCACTGTTTCCGCCTGGGTCAGACGGACGGGATAGTTGATTTCGCTTCACAAACTACGTACAAGGCGGCCTAGTACCCCAATTCCACCGCCAGCTAAGAGCCAGTGTCAGGGGTCACGCGGTGGAGTTTGGCCACCGACTCGACCTCATCTGCACTTGCGAGTTACTCGTTGGCATATATATATCACTCTCTCGCTTGGCTGTGTTTGTGCTCGCCTTTGTGCATTCGCCTGTGCTTTCATATCCGTGTCTCACAGCCGGAGCCAATAGCATATACACCGCCCTTACATATCAAGATTGACTAGTACAAGTTTTGTACTTTGCTTCAAGATGCTCATGCACTTTGAATAAATGATGAAATTGGTTGGATAGAAAGTTGCAGAGTCCAGAGGCGAGCCGCTTATGACAGAAGCAGCGACAATTTCAGGGATAGATGGGATGGTATCTATACGATATAGGTTGGTAAGCGGGAAATAAAACTTAGCGAGTATGGCTTACGTTTCTCCCCGTCTTTTCGTACACTCGTACTTAATCGTTCTCTGCTCCACCTGGGTATGGTCTCGTCAGGCACAGCGGTGACAAATAGAATCCGCTCTCTATCACCAAAGAGACTTGATAAATCCTTTTTTCATCTTCTCAAACGTCACCGCAACTACGCCCCGGTTGTATGTGTACGCACGATACTCGTACCTGTTCGGGGTGCTGTATCCCTGCCCATGAATATTGATGAGATTGCAATTATGAAATACCTAGACTGTAGCACTGGGGTAAGTGTCCAAAAGGAAGACATTGTTGCAGAGACATGTGAAGGAGCTGATCAGAGCTATCACAGCCGAAGGGTGTGAAAATGCCAAGGGAATATGTATTAGCACGGTGTCGGAATCGAATCTAGAGAAGAACAGGACTATAGAGACTGCTCTAGGAGAAGGAGTACAAGTCGGGTGCAGAGTGACATGGGTAGTTTGTTTGTTTGTAATCATATTGCATTCGGCCGCTAGCGGCCATGGCATATATTCCATACATATTTCCTCCCCGCTTCTTCCGTAACATAATGAAACAAAAGCAAAGTCGCGAGTCCTCTTCCCCAAAAAACAAAAGAAACCACCAAAAAACAACATCAACTTTTACACCCCCCCATCACTCGACTCCTCGTGATCTGAGTTCTCCACCTCCTCCACTACTCCGCTAATTCTGCCGACATCCGTTCTATAAAGAAAATCTAACAGCGCCTGCGAACATTTTTCTTCTTCAAAAACAAGAGACATTGGCAATGAAATCTTTGGCTTCTTCAACACCTTTTCAACACCCTCATACCCATCTTCCCCCTCTTGCCCATCAATCCAAAGCCTTTTTTGTTCTTGTTTCCATCTTTTACACCACTTAAACAAGTGGTCTCTTGTCTGATATTCATGCCCACACCACCAGCATTTCATATCTCTTCTTTTTCCGATTCACATAAGATATTTCCCCATAAGAGCGTGCTCTGTCTTAAGTTGATAAAACCTTGCTGCGATCGATTTGCTGGATCCCATCACCGCTTTGTTACCTCCCCTCTTCGCCAAATCATACCAGTAACTATGCTTCGATTTCGTCCCCATCTTTTTTAATTCTTGCAAACTTTCTTCCCATTTCGTCTCAGTTAGCCTTCGACTAATCTGGGCGAATGAAACATAATTTAAATGTTCCAACGGATTTTGCATTTTGGTATAACTTCCGCAATGCTTATACGCCGCTTTTGTTGCTTGTAGGTCCGCTTCTTCTTTGCCTTCCACACTCTTATGCGTAGGTACCCACTGGTACTCTACCTGAATGTTTCTATCGGTCAACTCGCTTTCCCAATTCATTGTCCGCAAAGCCAGCACCTGTCCTGGTCCCGGTTTGTCCGATCATATTCTTCGTAAAGTCACTTGGGAGTCCGTAAAAACCGTCACTCTCCTTACTTCTGTTTCCCTGCTAATCTCATCCGCAATTTTCACTGCTTCCGACATCGCATACATTTCTGCGTCAAACACTTCCTTCTGTTGGCCTAGGTGTACCCTCCTCTTATTTCACCTTTGTTCTTTCCATACCACTGCACGCCCTACCCACTCATCTTCCTTTCTCAATCCATCAGTCCAAAAAACCAAGCCCTCTCTTTCTTTTGTCGCCTCTTCCAATGCCTGTTTTTCTTCCTGAATTATCACTTGGCCTTTCAGCCTCTTCTTAATTTCTGGTAACGTGGTCCCCTCATACCTCCTCCTTTTGAGGGGGTAATTCTCCAGGATCAACTCATCAATCCCCTCCACCCTTCGTACCACATTTCCTTCCATTTCCATTATTTTCCCGCCGCCTATAGCATTGGGCATCATCATCTGCCTCATCTTATAGGGCCTGACACGGTTATTAAGAACTGCATTTGCCGGTCTAAGTCCAGCATCATTCATCAAAGCTCCTTGAGGGGTTGTTCTAAAGCATCCGGTTACCCTTCTGCCTTGTTCATTCAAAATCTTTTGTACCTCCTGTGCTCTGTTCTTTTGTCATTTCCACCACAACTCAGCTCTGTACAACGCCATGGCCTGCTGTTACGGGGGTGTATACCCTAAGTAACTCAACTAAGTATCCGTTGATACTTCTTAGTAAGTACTAGGTCCACGGCCGTAGATTGTATTCCTCACTAAGGTTCTGAATAACCTTAGTCCGTATTTTCTGAAGCTTTTGGTTCCGTATCACTTCGGCTAACTTCTTTGTTCCTTGATGTCTCCTAAGCTTCCGAGCTTTCTTCAGTTGCTTCTTTGTTAGTGGCAAGGGACTTACTCGGCCACGTTGCCAAGTGTTTCGAGCTCGTTCCGAATCCTCTATGAAACTTTTGGCTTGATCTAGAATCTGATCTGCTCATTTATTGTTCGTAAGGTCCCTAGGTGTAGCCGAAGCAGATTGGGTATTGGTTCTTGAATCATCCTGGATATCTCGAGGCGTTACTGATACAGCCTCTCGTGATGTGATATCCGATCTTTCCTTAAGATTATCAATATGAATAACCAATCTTTGTTGTAATCCAATATGTGAAGATATCCACCAAACGTTCTGGGCCAGGAAGATGTAGTAATTATCTCTGGCAAATGATATAATCTTTTCGAGGGCGTAGATGATGACGTCGCCATTGCTTTCAAAAGATAGTGTCATTCCCTGAAACAAAGGTAATGGTCGCTTTGATCGAATTATCAGGTCAGGGTGCAGGGCTGCCGCTACACAAAGCTAATAGATTCTAGGTATAGATGTAATAGGTATAGGTATCATAAAAACGCAATAATAAATAAGGGTATTTCTCCGCTGGTAGGTCTTGTCCTTGTTTCGTCTTCAAGTCCGATACTCCCCTTTCTTCCTGGAACAACATGATCATTTATAGTCTCACCAGACTATGATTTAATCCCCTCAATGATAGCCACCAACATAGTGCGGCCACGCCTCCCTAAGCTTATCGTGTTCATGTGATGTGGTTTCAAAGCGATACGCTTCTAATAAGAATCAGGCCATCCATCCCATCATATCATATCGGCTCATAAATCAGACCATACTTTAACTTAGACATCTTGCAAACGCTTTCTTGAAATCGGTAGTTGGAACGCCCACTCTCAAGGTGACACATCTGTGGTGTTATTAATTCGATTTAATAACTTATAGTCTTAAGTTGGTTACTACCCGCTGCTATGCCAAAGCACACCCTTATGCGTGTAATCACAATCAGTGATTATCATTGCGAAACCAACTCAATCAAATCAATGAATGATGTCCGCTTTTGGCTAACGCCAATGCCATAGTCCCTCAGTTCTATGCGCTTAGGTGATCCCACAACCCGGACGTGCCCCAAGATTGGAGTGCCCTTTACTTGCGCGACTGCCGTGCAAAACCTATGCAACTGCATAGTCTCGAAGAATGAATCTGGTTGGAAACAACTTGCTCGGCAGGACCTTTGCCCTTTCGATCTGGCTAGTTGCTGCATCATCAATTCAGCTGCTGCAGTCTGTGCTTTCAATGAATCCGCTAAGCATTACGCTTATCCAATCGAGACGTGATTAGTATGCCCCCGCTGAAGGGCATATGGCACGGTAACTTGTACCATTACACTGATAGGAGAGAACCCCTAACACCTGTACTGCGGCGGCTTGGATTCGGTGGCATCGTTCCGAGTTTAGTCCTTTCGTTGTCATTAAGGACCATACTCTATTCTGCGCTCTTCTTGCTTTCGCAAAAATCTTCTTCGTATGATCATTCAGAGTCATCATACTATCGAGTCAAACTCCCAACCATCTTGTCGCTTCTTTTTAACATTGAACGTCATGACTCCCGACCCTTATCTTGGCCTTCATCTTCGGTTCCTTATTGCTTCTCTTTCGAGTGAACAAAATCGCTTTGGTTTTTTCAATGTCAAACTGACAGGCCTGTTCCTTCGCCCAGTTCTGTGCTCCCGCCGCGCATCTCTGCAGTCGTTGTGTGCACTCCCCCACATCCTCGCCCTCTACCACCCATGCCACATCATCAACAAAAGATATACCCTCACTTTCGCACTCTTCCTCCTTTTCTTCCACTCTGATGAACAACCCAGAAAGGTATATAACGAAAAGTACCAGTGATACTGGTGACCCCTGCGGAACTCCCGTTTCCACATCCATACTGTCTCGTTCCTTTCCATCTGTCGACATAATCACTTTTCTTTCTTCCATAAAACTCTCCACCCCTCTCACCATATCGGCTTCGAATTTCATTTCCTCCATTCTTTTTATCAAGTTCCCCTTTGCCACATGTGGAAAGGCTCACTTAATATCCATCAACAGCACTGCTGCGGTATTCCCCCTCCCCCATGCCTCTTCTACTCTGTTCATCAACCTCCCAACTGCATCTATTGCTGACCTTCTCTTTCTGCATCCAAATTGTCCATCATGAAGAAGCTGTCTTCGCTTACATTCGTCTGCTACTGCGTTCGCTGCTATCTTATCGACCACTTTTCCCAGACAATTTAACAATGTAATCACCCTATATGCTTTGCCGACTCTGTAATCTGGCTTATTCTGTTTCGATATAACCACCCCCTTCGCTTTCTTCCAAACTCGTGGATGAATTTCCTAACCTAAAAGATGTTTTAACGATTGTAATTATTCTCGGAGCATCCCACTCCCACAATAACCTTATCGCCTTAAACCCTAGTCTATCCAGACCGGGTGCCTTCCTAACTGACTGATCCAACAGAGCCACTCGGATACTTTCATCAGTAATCATTTTCCACATTCCTCCTCCCCCTTCTTGGGCCTTTCTCTCCACACCCTTTAGAGGCTCTGGGAACGCTTCTTCTTTAATCAATTCTGCCTTATCCTCCCAGGATTCTGCCACCACTCCATCCCTGGATTTCAAAGGTTTCGTCATTTGTTGACCCCCTGGTTTTGTATACCTCAAGGTGGTCCATACCTGATCCTTCGTAGCGGAAGATAAAAGCTTCTGCCTCATCTTCGTTTTGGATTGTCGGATTTTTTTTTGGCCATTGCTCCGCTGTCTCTTAACCTGTTGCTGCGTCGCTTCCCCCCTTTGTCTGGCCCTCTTTAATGAACGGAATATTTTTCTGTTTTCTGCAATCTCCTCATTCTATCACCTCTTTGATCTCGCACAAACTTCAACTTTTCTGCAGCACCTAATAAGATGAGTAACAAAATTCCGCTGTATCCACTCAGCTTCCTTCTGTAATTCCTCTCTGCTGCTTCCTTTATTCAAAACGGGTCTCTTTGAGCTCTTATCCTCCCAATATTTTTTTGCTTTTTTATAATTTTCTTCTTCCTCTTCCGACTTGAGCCCATCGATATCCCATCCCATAATTTTTCTCAATACTTTGACTCCTTCCCCTTCATCCCATCTTAGGTGGGCACACACAATCATGTGATCCGAAGTAGTTGCCAAATCTGTAGCTATTTCCAAATTGTTGGCCATTCCGGCTTTCTTTATGAAGAATTCTATTAGCGATTTCGAAATTTCGCCGTTTCTTTCCCTTGGATGAGTTGCCTCCCCATCAGTAACATCCGTCAAATCATACTCATCCATATGATTTATTAGAATGACTTCATCTCTTTTTGGTGGGCACTCCGGGCCCCATCTATTACTGTGAGCATTCCAATCTCCTCCTAACAGGGTCTTGTTCCACCCCATAATTCCATCCCATCTTGCTGTCTGTGCCGGCCTGCCTTGACTTTTCACTCTCTCCACCTGTCTCAGCTGATCGTACACATTCACCAATCTCATTGCTCTCCCCAAGGGATATTTTATATCAAACACCTGTATGTCCCCATCTCCCCCCATATCCACTTCGGTGACTTCCAGGTGTGTATCTTTTTATATTTCAGTCATTGTTCTTCCTCCCCTAACCAACCTATATCCTGGGTGACTGATATTGTATCCCTCCTTCTCCACTACTGGTTCTTGCATCATTACAACATCAGCCCCCCAAACAATTCCTTGTTCCAACGCAATCATCGTTGCATCATACCCCCTCCCACAATTATGCATTACGCATTTCAGCATTGCGTCATGGGGGTTTCTAGGATCCCTGTCCTGGAGCTTAGCTCTGTCATCGTCTGTGTTGCAATAACTTGGACTTCCGGCTCTTTTTCTGTCTGCTCATCCCCTTGAGCCTTCTTTTCCGCTTCTTCATTCGATGGCACCCCATCCCCCATTTGCTGCAAATCCTGTTGCTGATCTGTTGTCACATTTCGGCTTTCCCCCTCTCGTTCCTTCCAGGTTTGCCTTTCTTCCCTTGCTGTTTTTATCGCTTCCTGCTTCTTAACACAAGCGTTTGCCTTGGCGATATGGTTCCTCTTGCAGTTGACGCACTTGTCGACATTATGGGTGCAGTTCTGCCCTGCATTCGCTTTGCAACCTACCATGTTGCACTTATGGTACTTAGTCAGATGTCTTCCCACACACAACATGCAAGCCAGTATCTTCAAAGCCCCACACTTCGCCTCAACATGTCCCCATCTGCTGCACACTCCGCAGAAGGAATCAGAACCTGCAGTGCTGAACTTCTGCACATCATACTTCACTCCTGCCGCCCTCAACCCTCCCCTCAAAATGTTTTCAGCCATTTTACTTCCCTTGACCGCAAACACAACCGACGATGCTTTCTTCTCCTCCTCCTTCCTCTTCTGTGCATCCTTTGGTCCTCCAATCCAGTTGATCGCAAGGGGTAACACCACGCCTTCGTTCTCAGCCTGCAATTCTTGCCTCAATTTCTGCAGTCCTCCTCCCGTCTTCTTCCCCAAATACCGATCGAAATTAACGCCATGCATCCTAACTCTCTCCCAGTGTTCATTTGTCTCGATATCCACAATTCCTGCGTCCACCTTCCTTGCCGCTCTAATCACAACTTCCCTAAACCTAATGAGCATTTCAGCAGTTGCTCCAGGGGTCGTGATCGTTGACAGGCATCCTCGGGTGATCTTTGTAACTCCCTGGATGTGCACAAAATATGGGAACTTCGCCTCAAAAAGTACCCTATTCACCTTCGAAGAAATATCCAAATCTTTCTTCTGAGAAAGGGGGAGCCCATTATCCCTTTTAAAGGTGACTCTCATCTTTTCCATTGAATTTTGTCCTGGGGGGACCGGCTTCAGCTCCTTCTTCTTATGCTGACCATTTCTCTTCACTTTCTGAAAACCATACCCCTTCTTCTTCTTTTCCCCTTGCTGTTGTTGTCTTTGCTTGGGTTGCTTCTTTGGTGGCGGTGGTGCAGGCGCCCTCTGCGCCCATGTATCCTTCATCTTCTTTTCTTCCAGTTTTTTCCCTTCCGGCTTCTTTTCTGTCGGCTTCTTAACTTCCGGCTTTCTCCCCCCTGCCTTTGGTCCCGTCGGTATCTTATTTATGTCTGGTTTTTCCACCTTCTTCCTCTTTTCTTGTTGTGGTACCGCTGGCACCACCACCTTCTTCTTCAAAATCGTCACCCGTCCCTCCTCCTGACACGGCAACTTCTTTCTAACTCCTCCAGGGGGGATTACTGGTGGATGTCTAGATTGCTCCAGACCTTGCTCCTCCACCTCCATCTCCTTCAAAATTCTGTCTTCCTTATCATTTTCTTCTTCCGAAAAGGTCACTCCAGGCTAAAAAGATATTTATTCCATCTCCTCACCCTCAGGGGTGGCTTCCACCTGTTTCCCCCTTCGGATTTCATCCTTTTTTCTGCTCTCCTCAGCCACATCCTCAAACCTCTTAACCACTTTATCGATCAATTGGTCCACCATCTTTTCCATGCAAGCCGTCATTCCATTTTCAATCATCTTAGCCATATTCACCAGGAGGATCTTGGCCAACTTTTTCTCAATCTTACTCAACCTATCGTTAAGCTTCCCTACTCTAGCCTCGTCGTAATCCTGACTCAGCTCCACCTATTCTTTAATTTCCATGCTGATTTTTCGCGTACACATTACTGCCGTGTCAGTATGCTTCTGTCTTGCTGTGACATGTTCCGCCTGTTCGCCACACCACCTCGCATATTCCTCCTCATATTTTTCCTGTTCAACTATAAAATCCCTCAGCCCGTTTGTGTTCTAAAGATACTCACCAATAAAGGCTTCCAGATTAGCCGGCTCTTTCTCATTCGTCAGACTATCTGCAGGCTTGGTCCAATCAGCCTCCAACTTCCTCCTACTTGGCGTCTGCGGTATATTCGGGATTGGTCATTCGGGCATTACTGGCCTCTTCACTCCTTTTCCCTTATTCTGTTTCTTTCCCTGCTTCGTTGGCGTCATGTAAGGTTCTTCGTCCCTCCATAGCGCCTCAGTCATTGCCTCGTCGCTTTCGCTATTTTGGAAAGTGGGTGTGCGGCCTCTTTTCGGGGTTTCTGGCACTCTCGCCTCCTTATCGCTTTTTTCCACATGTCTGCTGAAATTTTCCTCCGACTGAATATATCTCCGCACAATAATTCCGCCGCTCAGCCTAGGAGTAGAAAAAGGATCCTGGGGACTTGCGCTCGGTGGGACGCCCACAATGCTTCCATCGTAAATTGTTGTTTGCTTTGGAGTTTCCGCTGGAAAAGACATCCCACTGGCCCCATAGCTCGTAGTTGTAGGTGGTGGTGCCGACCCTCTGGACAAATCCACACTGTTTACAATTTTGCTTCTGTATCTTGTGATACCCGTGACTCCTGTTTTCCCTGTAAGGTCAGAGTTTTATCTCATATCGTCCAGGTCGCTGGGGAGCCATCCTGATTCCTGTCTGGGAGTTGTCGGACTGTTCTCACGTCTCCTCAAATCATCTTCAATACGAGCCCTGTTGAGGGAGATATTGAAGTCTTCCTGTTCCTCTTGCGCCTTGAGCCTTTCGTACTCCGGCGTTCTGGGAAACTGTCGTTGCTGGTCCTCGCGATCGAGCTGACTGAGTTCGTGTGCAATTTCTGAAGTTGTTGCTACCCCTCCACTGTCACTTGAGAGTGGTCCGGTAATCTTATCGAGTAGGCCACCAATGTGGCTGCTAGAGACAGCCGAGGTCGCCCTAATGCTGGAGGTTTCAAAGGCCGTCGCGACGGTTTTATCTTCCTCTGCTTTTTTGTCCGCCCTTTCCTTAGCCTTCTGGAAGGTGGTCATCTTTTTGGCTCCGAAGAGGCTCATTGTCGTCTGCTTCTAAGCGGTTGAAGTTCGTTCAACTGAAAGCCGAAGCAAAAATTTTCTCGCAATGTCAAACTTGATTGGATAAAATCGGTCTTGGCAAAACTAAAAGGTGGTGTGGTGTGTTGTCGGAGGTGTGTCAGTGTGACATGGGTAGTTAACGTTGTATGAGAATAATAAAGCATACTCGGGGAGGTCATTTTGAAAAGTGGGCATTGAAAGTGATGAATTTTGTACTATTAAGACATTGGGAGAGTCATCATTCGTAGAGAGAGGTGGAGGCCGGCGGGATGACAGAGCGGTGTGTTGAAGATGATGAATTTTCCGATTACAACGGGAACTCGGAATTGTGGCGAGGATCTTTGGATGCATTTTTTTGTGAGTCGGGCGTTGTTGCTAAGCTTCAGCTCTTGATAAAACGCCCTTTAGTAAATTCATCTGAGATTGTAGATGCCTTTTTCAATATCTCGGGAGCCTGGTCCCTAGTGAAATATATGTAGAGGGCGTCGAGAACATTGACACTTTAAGAGAAAGAGAGTCAATGAAGAGGCGTGACAGGAGACCCCATTTTTTAATGCATGCTTATTAATAATTCCAATAGTAGGTAAAGTACTCTCTACGACCCAGCTGCCACGCTGACCCCTTGTTCCACGAGTATAAAGAGATACGAAATTAGAGCCTTGGGAAGGTCAGGAAACATATCTAGCTTGGAGGAGAGAAGCTCGTGTGTACGACAACGAATCCAGAGGAATGCATAAGCAGGCTGTTTGGGATTGGTAATATCTATAACCGTAATTTAGCATTCATTAGTGTCAAGTACTTGATGGCGAAAGGTGGTGAACGACATTGTTGCTTATCTCTTATTTCCTAGCTTGTTAGAAACTACTTTCAACTGTTCAAATAGATAAAGCATACCCGACTGTAATCCACGGCGGATGCCACGAAGTATATTACGAATAATCGCCAGTGCTGGGGTTCCACGATGCAGTCGATAACACCAAGGGACAGGGGAAGTCATCACCATTCCCATCCCTCCAAGTATCTGTTCCCCAACCCTCCCACGCAACAAGATTGGGGCTCGATATTCTGCTGCTATCGCTGACGCTTCGTCATTGAGAGAACTTATAATCTTGAAGCATGTCCGGAGAGTATTCACGTTGTAAAGGCAGTGGTGGTGAGCTGCAAAGGCACAGCGGTACTCTGGTTAAGGTGCAACCCATGTTTCTGAAAAGCTTTCGACCGACAGTTGCGACACGTCGGGAGCTGCTTATCACTCCCGGAGTTAATTGTTTATCGGTAGAGCTAGAGTTCACCGCTCCCTGCGAAGTAGATCTAAGAGAGAGATCTGAGTGACGATGAAGATCTAGTGTCGTTGGCCCATGATGGTGGACGGGAGTGGTTGGAGAGAGCTGGAATCAGGTGGGGTGAGTGATACGAGAGATGCGTGGGGAGAACGAGGTCAAACAAAGCAGCCCATGATGCAACGCTGCATAAAGAAAGAACTATGCATTAAGTGCAACTAAACAAGCCCTATCAATCCCCCACATATCCACTCACTCGTACATGTCATAATAAGTCCAACGTGGAGCTTTTTAATCCTTTCCACTGGGTAATTCAAAGATTTCTATATCACCATTCGATATTCTACTCTTGGGGACTGGTTCTGGGGGTTTCTGGGTTAAGAGTCGATTGAGCTCTACAATGGACGATCCTAACCGCCTCAATTTGTCCCGAGATGCGTCCGTGGACAGTCTAGCAAACAGCGACTGAGTTCCATCCATTACGAGTTGGCTACAACCGTTACTACTGACAGGGCGGGAGCACAGCCCGTCACTACTAAGTACATACTAAGTACTTATCACACAATTAAATGCCATCGCCTCTTAGATTAAGTTAGGCAAGCATAGAAACGAATAAACTTGCAGGCCTTACTTAGCTTATACCAAATATATGACTTTGACGAATATGCATTCGAGGGTACCAAAGTTCGAACCAGGGGAGCATACAACTTGCAAGTCATGGAGATAGTGTTGCGACTATGAAAGGGAGAACCGTGTGTATTGGCTATGGTACGATGACTGTCAAGGTATAGGTCTAAAGGTCCAAGATGCGTAGGGAAGGGAAGGGAAGAGTAAAGTGTGTAGTCTAAAAGAGCAATCACAAACCTTATGGCTCTATTAATAGAAAGCATCATAGCAGTATTGTAGTAGGTGTGGAATTGGTATTTGCACCTTGTGTATCCTACTTCTACTACGCTACTATTCATTGCGGCACTTCATCTACTCTTCCCCAGTCCAGCACTTGCTCACAACCCTCCAATATCTCTCCTGATCTCCTCTCACGTGTGCCACATGGGCTGTCCCTTCAAACTCCTCAGTCCTGACTTGATACCCAGTCGCTGCTGCCTCCTTCGCATGCGCTTCAATGTCGTCCCACAACACGACTTCATCGCCCTTCCCATAAACGTATGTCCTCCTCGCGTCCTTGCGAATCAACTGCGTATCATTCAAACCATCCCTGATCCTCTCAATCATATTCTTCCAGCCCATAAGTCTCCACAATATGCCAGCCACACTGTATGTGACATAAACTGTAACCGTAGCGATCCACTTCCTCCACCACGGCATGGATCTGAAGCTCGTCACAAGACCGCGGATGGAGCGGAGGTATTCTCCCGACCCAGGACAGGAGTCGAGGATCATGCTGCGGATCGGTAGTGTCTTGCCGGTTTTATCGCGGTAGAGCTCCGCGAGGTTGAGGACATGGTGGGCTCCGCCATTTGAGAATACATGCACTAAGAATTGCTCTTCGGGGTTGTCGAGAAGAACCGAGAGTGCCGGGGCGAGATTGCGTAGTTGCGTGGAAGTGGGGCGATAGCTTAAGTCTGCGCCGATGCAAGTAATGAGGAGGACTCTGCTTTCGGGGTAGAGCTGAGTGTACTGGAGTGTGTACTTCGCGGTTGCACGTGCTGGCGCGTCAAGCCAAGTAAAGATGAGGACTGTTGCGGGTACCTTGAGAGATGAGGATGCTCTGGTGGTTGGGGAGTAGAGGAGTACGGAAGGGGAGAGGCGGTCGAAGACTGGGAAAGATTGTGGCGGTGGAGTCGACATAGTGGGTAGTGTGGTGTTAGAGAAGTGACAGTTCAAGGGAGCGTGGTTGATTCATACGCGTACACGTTTGCTGGGATATATGTGCAGGGTTTGCGGCTAAATAAAGCACGGCCCGACGGAATCCAAGCGAGACAAAGCTTCGCGGCCTAATCCACAGCCGACCACCATCTATAAATCAACAGCAGTGTATTTTACACCTTCTGCTGCACTCATGGCTGCCCCGCTTTCTCTTCCTACCAATCACCCCCGACATTGACAACACCCCTCTAGCCTGCTCCCGAACCTCCTCCCCCGCTTTCCGCAACGCAACCACCATCCGCAATCGAAATTCCGACAGCATCAGCGCATCGCTGGTTCTATACCTCCTTTCAGCTCCTATACCTTTTCTGGCTGTACGTCGCCGTCTTCTGCTCGGGTTCGCGAGGGCGTCGAGGTGGAGGGCGGTTTCGTGCCAGCCGTGTAGTTGCTCGATAGCAGGGTGCGAAGGTGGTAGGTCGACTGTTGGTAGCGGAGGAAACGGGTAGCCTCTCGGCGGACGACGAGGAGGGGGTTGTGGTCCGTAAAAAGTAGTATATTCTTCACTACCAGCGCTGTATGGAAATAAGTAGTTAACATGTGTTCGGAACACCACAAAGTGATAAGGACGAGCTCGAGGAGGCTCCTTCGGATCGTGTCTGTACTCTACATTTGGAAGTCTTGCCATAAAGTCGTATTGCCGGATGGCGGAATCGTTTGACCGTGGCCTATCGCATGCTTCCAAGGGCCTGTCCGTATCTTCCACCCGACTACTCCCAACGCTGTCAATGCCACAGCCGATATCCCAATCAAGACTGGCGGCAATGATTGCAGAGAAGCAAACAGCGACGGCAATCGCCGCTTCACGTCCATCGATGCGAAACCGAAGGAGTAGAGGCGGCGAGCCGAAAACGTGGATACCGAAGGATTGGCAGATATTTTGGAGACGGCTGTATGGTATGTAGGTGCTTTGGAGTTGACGGAAGAACTGAAGGATGAGCGTAAGGAGGCTTTTGTTTGTGTAACTCGGAGGGTTAGGGTATGATGCTGTTTGCAGACATTTGCTTCTCGAGCAATCCTGCATCGGTTCACAGTTCACTTACCATATTTCTCATTTCAACTATCACCTCCCAAAGGCGTCGTCTTCGCACTTTTGGTACGGGCCAAACCGCAATCTCGAGAACCGACGTAGCTCGATCGTCCGCCGACATTCGCTTGTCCAGGTCTGTTCCATCATTCCACCTTGGTCAATTCTACCGTTTTCGTCTTTCTACCGAAATCATTTACCGAAACTATGATTCCGCGTGTTTCGAGGCTTCGGCGAATATTTCACTTGTAAGGCTGGTCACAATTCATCACTCGTCGTTCGCGGTCTCTGGGTGTTAACAATGGGTTATATGGCGACGCTTTATTCAGTGTCTCCAAAGATCAACACAGACACCTACAGATCGATCTACTGCATGAATATGACGACAGTGATCATGGAAAATGTGATCCATCTACATTCGTGCCAATATTCCGACTTGTTTCGGTCCCGACATATCCGAACAAAAACACAGAACAGATACTGTTAGCCACACCTGTTTCCACGAATCAAGGTGTTACGTTTCGTCATCACGCTGATATTCTTGCAGCTGTGCCGCCATGTTGCTGCCGGTCTATACGTAACAGGTCCATGGAGCGATACGATATGCGTACATGTGCATCAAAGCCATATCGGAGATTACAGTCACTCATGGGGTGATGTCGCGCATAGTCTGACGGCACACTTCCACTAGAAATTGCTGTTCTGACGGTGAAACTCGCAGGGGAGGAGGTGGATAGTGAGTGCGCCGTCGGATCATGTGCGCCGTCACCCCATGAGCGACTGCAGTCTAGTTTAAGCCCCTTAGAAGAGTTGTGGGTTACGAGTCCATTCAGGAGCGAGCTACATTTGCGGCCAGATTATGGCTGCATGAATTGGAAACAGCGTTTGACGCCACAGGCTGCCTACAGTTACAAATTTGGCGGTACTGGAATTATCGGGAAGACAATTAACAGCACAAAAACTTCTCATGAGCTACAACTACTTCACATTTCGCCTGATCAGTAAAACTGTCGGTACAGCCTTGCGAGGCAGTGTGGTCTCATAATCCAGTGGGTACATATTAATCCTCGTCGAATCGCGAAAGGTTTGGCGTGTTTTGAGGGGTTGTTGCCGACCTAGCCCTGTCTGTGACCGGTTGTGTCCTTGCAAGGTATCGCCGGAACATCTAAACACGTCGACGGTATTCAAGTATGCTCAAACGGGTCCCCCCCGCATGAGATATAAAATATTCAAGGGTTTATGAGTCACTGAGAGTCATGCGCGGATGTTGATTTCGGCCAATAGCCGCGGGTTGAGTATCAATTCGCCAGCATCCAATGTCGTGCTACATGCGGAAGCATGATCGTTGCATGTTTAAACCCCGCTCTCATCACAACTGGCTTGGATTTATCGGACGGCTTCGTACATGGAACCAACGCACCTGTACAATTCGATGGATATTTTTTCGGTCATCTACCTTTAATCGGGATGGGAACCACCAACAGTCGCGACGTTGAGATGCCTTTATTTTAGGCTCATTAGCGCAAATCTCGAAGCTGTGGAGCTAGTGACTGGGCCTATCGTTATATTTCGAATTCGGAAAATTAATAACTGACTGTAAAGTATATGGACGCAAACCCCCTACAATCCGGACACAATCTGCAATATATCGATCGGCATATTTCAGTTAAATTATACCCCAAAGGACCACGAGGAACACGACATCTTACCAGTATCAGCAGCCCCGCTTTCCGGTTCTCCGTGTGATTCGCTTATTTCCGACTGAACCACGTCATGGGCAGAGATGCAGGGAATCAAACTGCAGGCAGGACTCCCAGTGTTTATTTACACTAGGCTTCCCGCATTCTAGCCTGCATAGCTGTAGGAAGCGTCGCTCATCCAATCGTTCTTCGAAGGGATAACAAGTTTGTACGATCGTTTCGACGATACGTAAAACAAAAACAGCGCGGGAGCCGACAGACGTTCCCCCTCATCGGAAGCCTTTTCGTCTGACTTCAAGATTCCGATATGTACGATTGAATTGATATACTTTCCTTGCCAATACCAGTGGTGTATATTTGGTTCGCTGGTCCGATTGGGTGGGCGGGGTAGCGAAGGACTGAACCCCTCCTATATGGGGCTAGCTTGTTTACTCTTCCATTGGTGATAAATAATTCACCCAAAGTCGGATTTTGATATTTTTTGAACCCTCTCGACTCTCGTCCCATGAACCCTAATAAGTCACAGACTTCCTCGATATTCCCTGAGCTTCAAACGGCTGTTATCGAATCGGCGAAAAGAACGAGACTGCTTCTGAATCACCGGTGATTATCGATCCTCCCCGACCTTGTCTGATCTGCCCTCCTCCGGAAGAGTGTTTGTTGGTCTGACTAGTTTAGCTAATATGGATCCGGAGCCATCGTTCCGGTTGGAATTACAGATTATAACCAGCTGTGACTGCAGAATGGCATCCGACAGGCCCGGAGTCTCCGGCGGAGGGCGAAGGGGGAGGAATAAGGCGGACACAACAAACGGCGAACCGCCCACCACTACCGGGGGTGCGTTAGGTTTTATTCGGGAACTCCGCGGATTGTTTACTAAGGTCGAACCACTGATACACGAATTCGATGCATTGGAGAAAACGCAGGTCGACGTTGGTGAGCTCCGAAGACAGCTAGAGGAAAAGGAACAGGAGATGGAAACGATGAAGAAGGGTATGCAGATGGAGATCGACCGGAATAAGATGTTAGCGGATAAGCATATTGGTGACCGGATCGAGTCCATCAAACAGAGCAAATCCAATGAAGATACCTTAGATGCCGAGTTGAAGAATATGCATATGCAGATGGAGCAACTACGGACGAAACACCAAGAAGAGCTTTCCGCACTTGAAAGCAACATCAGGGAGGCTAATTTACGGCAGCGTAGTAAAGACAAAGAAGACAAGGTCCAACTGAAGAAGGAAAAGGAGGAAGCGTTAAGGAAGGCTCAGAGGTACAAGCGGGAGAGCGAGAGATTAGCAGAGAGTCTACAATTCGAAAAGACACGTTTGGAACTTGCGAAGTCAAATCTCGAGCAGGCTGAAGAAAAACTCTCTAGCCTAGGCTTAGAGGAATTAGACCAGACATTGTAAGCTTCCCATCCTTCAAGTCTGTCCCATAATTAACATCATCAAGCAGGGAACAGGTAGCTGAGTTGCAAAACATGTCTCACACAATTTGCAACGAATTCTTTTACAACTTTTCGTTTACCTCTTCTGAGGTCTGTTATACCTTCTGAGTAGTCTGAATCTTCACTTATACATTTTAGGATTACAATGAGGAATTAAAGCAAGAGTTGGAGAATTCAGGGTTTGTCTCAAGCCGAGAGGCGAGTGGTGATTTTCCGCTCTTGCTATCGGATACCCTATCGTCAAGGTGTATGCTCATGGCTCGAGCGGAGAGCATAATTGCAGAGCAAGTTACTGCAAACATATTCCGAACTACATGGCTCCCACCGGGTTCACTATTTCACGATTTATTCGACGAAATCTCGAAGCAGCTGGCCATTGAAAGTCTAGACAAGGAGGCGTGGTGGCGCTCATTAACATGTGATGCGACACAGAAACTCGACTGGAAGATTCTCTCGTTTATGTGCGACAAACTGCGTTTCATATTTAAACCGCTCTTTAAAGACAACCCAACGATGCTGAACGAATTTTTGGGCCGCCTGGATAAGTTCTTCTATCAATGTATCGATTTCTGGACTCATGCACTGCACTCAGAGCGGAAAGTCATTGCGATTCTGTCGTCTGACCCAATGGACGCCGAATATCATACTGACGAACACGACATCGAGGTCTCACCACAAGATATCCACCAAAATCGCAGTCGTTTAGGACGCGCTCTTCCGCTATTCCCCGGATTTGGGATTCTGGACGGAGCCAATGGCACAATACTCTTCAGGGGTAAATCGCTGCCACCCACAGCCCCTTCTGCCATCCGTAGTCGTGCCGAGCACTGGGAAATCCAAAACACTCTGTTTAATAGGGTGAAGGAGAGACGAGACTCGGATGCGGTTGACGAGCAAAGAGTGATTGTTCCATTTTCCCCAATGCAGACGACTGCCTTTTCATGGTCGTCCGCAACGGACACACCATTTTCACCCACACAGGGAATTGATCCTATGTGGCCAGCATCGGCTGGTGCGAGCATCGTTCCGAATAGTCCACGCGCCCCGCCATCCCACACGACACGACAGATGCCCATATCTGGAGCCCCGGGGAGCGGTGGTGTTGGGTTGTTCAGCAATGCTAACGGTACCGGAGCTGAAAGGGGTCTTTGAAAAAACGAGTTACGGATAGGTTCGAAGTTTTACATTTTAGAAGGGATTTCACTTTGTACACGCTTCCTGTTTTCGTATTGGGTACGATGCATTCTTTGCTTGTGGGTCTTTGGGTCTTTGCTATTTTTTGTTTGGCAAGGACTGGTGGCAGTATACTTAGTACACCATATTCAGTTATTCATATGGGAACAGGATTTTGGTGTGCAAATAACATGTACCCTTGGAGCTGACGTATAGTGCCTTCAGGATGGCTCTTTCAGCAGTGGTATTTGGTGTGGCTGAGTGATATTTTATGACGAAGAGCGATTTTCATCGCTGTGGACATCGTGCATTCTTGAATTGCTCTAGGCAGCAACCATTCGACAACAGATAACAAGCTTGTATTCACTACTGAGGTTTTGACTAGGAATCGACAAGATGGCTAAGTATCTTAGGATGTGAATGCGGTATTTGAAGCGGTACTTCAAAAATCCACTGTGCGGTTACTCCAAAACCCCGTAGCGAATACGGTAACCTCCATTGATTTCAAGTCAGCGCGGGAGCCGACAGACGTCCCCTCGCTGCGGGGGTTTGTCCTTCTGACGTGGCGGTAGGGTTGTCTGGTAGTAATATTATCAGGATTTCAATATGCACGATTCAATTCATGTTTTTTATTTCCCTTTCGGTGCCAATGCATGGTGTTCGCCGGTCACCGGAATAACCATGTGGTGCGGGGTAGCAAAGAAAATGGGTGGGTGGACTCAAACATCTCGTACATAGGTGTGGCTTGTTTACTCTTTCGTTGACGTGATAAATACCGCACATAGAGTCACCTTCCTCCACCTTTCGTCCCATGAGCTCCGACAAGTCAAAGACGTCGTCAGCATTCTCCGGTTTGAAACGACTTTTGACAACCCGGCGCAAAGACCACCAAGACACCCCTTCCCGCACTCCTATAGTTCAATCGCCGGTGATTATCCAACATCTTCCCCCTTTCTGATCTTTTGGGAAGGCTTTTCTAGGTCTGACGGGTAGTAGCTAACATGGAACCTTCATTCCGTTTGAAACTGCAGGTAATAACGGACTGCGATTGTAACATGTCGGCTAAGAACCCGAACACCAGCACCTCAGCGAAGGGCAAGGACAAAGCTACCGGCCCAGGTGCAAATGACCCTGCGGCTACTTCGGAGAACGCATTGGTGTTCCTGCAAAAATGTATCGACATATTCAGTAATTGTACTCCGGTAATGCCAGTGCTTGAAAAGCTAGGTCAGGCTATGAGAGACAACGAGAACTTGAAGGGTCACCTGGATACGATAGAGAAGGAGATGAGAGACAACGAGATGAATCTGCGAAAAACCATCGAGCAAAAAGAGGCAGCGTTGATTGAGGCTAGAAAGGGTCTGTTGGATTCGGTCTGGAAGGACTTTTCCGCTAAACACGACTCCACGGCCAAGCTTAAGGAGAAGGACCAAGAAATGCAGCAAAAGTTGCAAGAGAAGGATAGAGAGATTTCGAAACTGATGGCCAAACACCAAAGCGAGCTTACAACTCAAAAAAAGCATCTGGAGGAGCAGGGAACAAAGCAACAAAACGAACTAAAAAGGCAGATTGTGAGATTGACGAATGAGAAGGAAGAGGCAGCGAGAGATCTCGAGGAATCAAGGTCGCTCATTGAAAGAATGAACACCGAGCAACAGGAGACTACTATGTTGCTGAATGCCGCGGGAGTGCGCGAACGGGCTAGGGAGAGGGAGTTGGCCACTATGCAGGAGGAGATGGGTTTGAAGGAGGTAGCGGATGATGAATTGTCAGTTATATACTTAACTATTTGTCCAGGCTCATCACGCTGACTATTCCAAAGTGCACGACAGGCGGATGAACTGGAGATGAAATTTCACAGTCTTTGCAAACGGTTCTTCTACAAGCCTGACATCGCGCAGAATCCGACAGAGGTTTGTACTGCTTTCGTAACGAGACTCCAATTTGCTAACCATAGCAGCCCTTCAATGAAAGTCTCAAGAGCCAACTTGTCAGATCCGGGTTCATGTCCAGGTCAGAGGTGGAACGCAATTTCCCAATATTGCTCAACAATACCTCTTGGTCCAAGTGCCTCTTGATGGCGCTTGCAGAGAATACTATAGCAAACGAAATGATCACGTTTATATTCCGAGTGGGCCTACTGGATCCGGCAGCTGGCCAGCAAGTGACGGAATATCTGGAGGACGTTTCTGATTACCTCTTGCATGAAAACCCTCGCAACGAAGCGCGATGGCGCTCAATCTCCTGCGTCGCCATGAATAAAAAAGAAGTCGAAAATGCGATTGTGCAAGTAATTCTTGACAGAGTGGAAGACATATTCGGACCCCTTTTCGACGGTAAAAAGATGGAAGAGTTTCACAATAGCCTTGACTGTATATTACGTGACGCAATTGCTTTTTGGAAGATAGCTCAACGCTCGAATCGGAAAATCATAGCAGACTTCGACGAACTCGCTGAGGGACCTAACGACTGCCAAACCCATCCCGAACATACGGAAATACCTGTGTCAAACGAGGAACGCCAGGAGGGAAATCCAGCGGTCGATTTGATGCCCAAGGCTCTTCCGCTGTTCCCCCGGTTTGCGATAATGGATGAAGACGAGTGGCGAGAGTTGAACGAAGGCAGAGCACTCCCGCCGGATGCACAGTCAGCCGTCCGAAGCCGTGCAGAGATGCGCCAGTACGTGAGGTTGCAAATGGAGAGACACCGCGCGAGCATGAGCTCGAACATCAGTGTCGCCTCCAGGCCCATTACCAGGAGAAGGCCGAGTATAAGTGCATCCAACTACGCGAACGGAGAGACTTCTCCCACGCAACAGAGCGGGCACTCCCCGACTTCCGCAACTCGAGCCAATGGACCCTCGTTTGGAGCTTCGGACAACCAACGCGCAGGACCTTTTTTTCAGAGACCGCCGCCGAGAACTGCAGGGAATGGTGGAGTTCATCTGCCTAACGGTGCTGGTAGCGTGGGTAATGGAGGGGTACATCGGGAAAGGGCAACTAGGGGTTAGAGACTCTCCGTCAAGTCTGGGTTTGATTCAGGGTTTGCATTTCATTTTCAAGGGGATTATTTCTTATGGTGTGCGTGTCTTGTTTTTTTGCATACGGTTTATGGGTCTTTGGTCTTTGTCTGGGGTTGGGTCTGGGGTTGGGTCTGGGGTTGGGTCTGTTTCTTGGTCTGCTTTTTTTTAATCATATCTGACTGTATAGGGCATGGGACTATGGTTGGTTATACGGGGCGTATTATTCAATACGGGGTTCTTATGTGTTACATGCGTATACAGATGGACAATGAGCAATACCAGTCGTCGGGACTTAGCTTGGAGAGTTATATTCGGTGACGGCCGCTAACTGAGAGTTTCGGTCAACGTGTCGTCTTCCTGACCTCTTCCTCCGCTCCTCCGCTCCATCTTACTCCTAACCTTGTTCCTTCTCTTCATCTGCCACATACCGCCTTCCTTATGCTATGCCCGAGTGAACTAGAGCGCAAAGCTATGTTTATGATGACAGTTCGGCGATGTACGACATAATGGATGGGGAAAATGAGTGAAGGTTAAATTACCTACATAGCCGACTAGCATCCATCGTGGTTGGATTCATCCGGGCACTATTTAATCTGCCCATGTAATCTAGTCCCATCTCATCATTACTACTTTCATTTTCTCTTTCAGATGCCCACCGCATTCGTTGTATGCCGTTTGATCGCCACTATGATCGATGGAGTACTTTGCTCCACATTGTTCATCACACTAGAGTGTTGCGGGCCGTCGTCTAATAATTCGTTTGCTTTAATTTGTAGCAATTGGAGGTGTGTTACACTGAGAGTATGCGGGCAAGGGGGGAGCAGGAGGCTGGAACCATCTGCTCCGGTTGATCCCTATCATGCAAAGTTCTCTGACGCAACTCCCGTGACTGGTCGGGACCCGACTTCGCGTCGCACTGCGGTGTAACGTTGGTGAGTGATACTCAGTGACTCAAGCAAATCGGGTTAAGGCTTCGGTTAGTTCGGTCCACTCCCATGTACATGTGCTTTTGTAGTGTTCGCCACGCCCGCCAATAATAGCCCTAACCACATGCACCACTCCGCCCCTTGTCCCATCCTCCCGCTTCTCCTGGTCTCCAGCCCGCCCGACCTCTATTCCCTTCTTTGATAGCGACTGGCAAGTCTGCCTCACGATGTCGGACCAACCTGAACCCCTAGCTACGACAACGACAAGGAAAACACCGCTACAGCGCACCGCAGCCTACCTCCGTCTTGTACTGCCGCACCTCCCCCACGTTCTGCTCCACTCTACCACCCACCTCCTCTCGCTCTCGCAGCAGGCTGCGTACTGGGATCTCAAGGCCACCGTCATTGTAGAATTCTGCCGCTCATACCTCCAAATACCCTCTTCTCGCGAGCCGAGAACCGTGGAAGCGGCGCAGGCAGAGACCAACCGCCGACAGAAGGCTGCTGCGGATACATGGTGCACCGAAGTCACCTACGCTGCGGGTGAAGGCTTCAATGCGGAGAAGGCGGTGCATGATGCGATAGTGGCTCTAGGCGGCGATGAGGTGGCGGTGCTGAAGGTTGGGTTCGAGCAATTGAGCGGCGAGTGGGTCTCCGCGCGCTCTCGTCCACTTGATGGGCCGGCACCGTCGCAGAGCGCACAAGAAACCTACGAAGGGTTACTGGCCGATACACCGGAGAAGGAGAGCGTGATCCTCTGGTTCCACGGAGGCGCTTACTGGTTATGTTCGCCTTCGACCCATCGCCCTATGATGGTCAACCACTCTAGATCCTCCCGCACCCGCGTTTTTGTTCCCGAATACCGATTGGCGCCGCAACACCCGTTCCCTGCCGCTCTTATCGACGGGCTACTGTCGTACCTCTATCTCCTCCACCCGCCGCCGGGCGCGTTCCATACTCCGATCGCGCCCGAGAAACTCGTCGTCGCCGGTGACTCTGCCGGTGGAGGACTGTCACTCGCTATCATCCAACTGCTCCTCCAGCTACAGCGCACACAGACTACCATCCACTGGCACGGCCAGGATATCCAAGTTCCGCTCCCCGCCGGGGTGGCTACAGTATCGAGTTGGTGCGACGTATCTCGATGCTTCGGGAGGCTTTCCGATTTCCCCAACGGCAGCGAGGAGACTTGCCGCACCTACGACTACCTCCCGACAGCTCATGGGTCCGCAGAAATTGTGCACCTCCCTTCTCCAGCATGGAATCCAGACCTACAGAAGCAACGCGGATCAACCCAATTTTATGCGCCTGACGTGCTGGTAACACATCCCTTCGTCTCCCCGATGCTTGCCGGCTCCTGGGCTGGCGCACCACCGATGTGGATCGCCGTCGGTGACGAGTATCTGCGCGACCAGAACTTGTTCCTTGGGTACCGCCTCCTTGAGGACGGAGTAAAGCTTCGGTTCGAGAAATATACCGCGATGCCTCATGTATTCCAGGGCCTACTGTCACACCTCAAAGTATCGCAAAGGGCGTGGGATAGCTTGGGGCGGTTCCTGAACCACGTTACAGCGGCAAGTGATGCGGGTGAGGGGTTGTGGGGGAGAATAAGGATGCATCCAAAGACGCTGGAGGAGGAAAAGGTAGGAATGGAGGAATTGAAGGTTGGGGGGCTGGAATTGGAGCAGGTGAAAGGAATGGTGAGGAAGGCGGTGGTACGGTTTGCAGAGTTAGCGAGGAAGCCGGGTGGAGAGGAGGGGGATTTCGGGACAGGGGTTAGTGGAGCAGTGGCGTTATCGAAAATTTGAGTAATGGCGCTGTTGTGATTGGAGAATGGCTGTTGGTGTCCAAATACCATTTCTGTAAGGTGCGGCGCTGCATGCATGATAATCGGTTGCGCTTGAACTTACCATTTTCTGATGTTGAGTGTTACTTGGGTGAATTTCTAGACTCCGGAGCAATGTTGCAGCAGCAGCGGCCGTGGGAGGTGGACGTATCTCAGTGTTTGGCGGGATACCACGACCATAAACGGGAGGCGAATCTCTTATTATTTGACTATCTATGATAGCTCATCAGTAATCAGAAGCCGCCCGGCGGACTACTACTATACTAGTCATCGAGGTTGGGACGTCAGCAGTCAGTAGCGGGTGTCTGTCCCATTTTTTAAGGGTATTGGTCAGCGTCAGGAATGCATTGTCCCATCAATATTTCCGGTCAGCACTAGCTGCATATTTGGACAAGGTGGAAAGTGGCCGAGCAACGGCTACATGATATTTTTTGTATTGTGGCCTCTTTGAAAAACAAGTAGATGAGCCAATTTTACCCCCAGGTTTCCTGTCTAACTATGTAGAAATTGTCGGATAAGGCTGTCCCATTCAAAATTTCCCGTCATCACTCAGCCAGTCCCAACCTCAATGACTAGTACAGTATCTGGCCGATTGCGCCATACACCAATGACATGACAATCAAGTCAGCTGAAAGGATCACGATTACATATCTGCGGGAATAAGAGCGTAGGTCCTCGGGGATCTCAAATCGAATACAGCAAGCGCGCACTGGAAATGCTAAGATAACGTGAACGAGTGACCGCGCCTGAGGCAGGGAACCGAGAGCGGAACATCTATAGCCAGACGGGTGTCAGGGTCAAATTACCCTAACGCCGAACCGGGACATGTTAATAGCACTGAGCGCATGCAATACAGTAATCCCGCAAGTAACCCCTACACGGCATATCTTGTTACACGACAGCGGGTCCCAGGTGCCGTATTTATACCCTTAATCCGCTCTCCATTTCCGGACATATCTCCAAACATGCCGATCTCCTTCACTCTCTCACCTGCCCAACAGCACCTCCAAGCCTTTGCCCGTTCATTTGCCCAAACACACCTTTCTGGTGCCCGTATGCTCTACAATGGCCTCCCTAATGCTCAAGCACGACTGAATGCAACACGACACATCGCTGCCGCTGTAGTTATGGCGGGTTTCATCACCGCGCAGATCCCGCAACACCTCGGCGGCGATGGCGGAGAAAGTGCATTGCTCGATGCCGTGATACTTGTAGAGGAGTTTTACGCCCTCGATTCGTCTGTTCCAATTTCGATCCTTGGAGCTTCATTGGGATTGATGCCTGTGTACATTGCCGGCACGACGGAGCAGCAGAAGGAGTTTCTAGAATCATTTTTGAAGAAGGAGGGGACACCTCTAGCGTGTTTCAATTTCTCGGAGCCGAGTGGATGTACGGAAAAGAAACTTGATCTTTAACGACTGAACAAGCTTATGAGATGATGTAGCCGCAAATTATACTACCAACCCAAAACTAACCACCACGTATATCGACGGGGATGAATTCGTGATCAACGGATCAAAGCTATGGGCTTCCAACGCGGGAGGTTGGGATTACCACGGTCCGGATATCACGACGCTTGTATGTCGTATTCTCCCCTCTCGTGAAGTGCCAGTAATTGCTGCACCCGAAAACGTCTCCATCATTGCCATCACTCGCGCCGACATAGCGGGGAACCCCGAAAGCGCCTTCGAGGCATGGGACGAAGTTGAAACCCTCCGCTTCACCGCCGTCTCCGGTCCCGCCGTAAAATTTACCGATCTCCGAGTCCCAAGGTCTCGTCTTATTGGGGCGATCGGACAAGGTCCAGCCATTGTATCCGCCTCTTTCGCTGGCAGTGCAGCGATTGTTGGCGCGATGGCGTGTGGGATCATGCGAACGGCATTCGAATCGGCTCTGGCGTTCTGTAAATCGGATACCCGCCGAGGCGCGGTTTCAATCATAAAATATCAATCAGTTGCTGACCGTCTGATCTGTTGAAATACTGATTGCCAGAAGCCTGTATATTCTAAAGTACAGGTACATTCATGAACTTATATACGCGGTATTTGGAGTATGTCTTGTATGTCTTGTATGCATGCATGCGCACTCAGCTGGCATCTCCAGCTGAGTCTGGCATCTCCAGCTGAGTATGGAATGACCATCATCTTAGAGAGATTATGCATCATACAACTGAAGCCAGACGCCAGGGAGATAAACCATATATGCAACACTCCCCCCTCTTGCTACGCTCCGTGGAGCAAGAAAACCAACAAACAAACAAAGGAGCAAACAAACTGTAATTTCCATAGTAGCCTCCTTAAAACCCTGCGTGGCAAGTGAGCAGGGAAAGAGTACTACCATAGCCTGAGGATGGCCATCCATATAAACAGAGAAAACATGGATTTCCAAAAGAAAAGTAACACAATCTTAAATCCAACCATGAATCGACCTCCTTGTTAACATAAACCCATTGCTTTCGTGAGCTTCGTATGCTTATCTTTTGTATGTGCTTTTGTGAGTATATCTGCCACATTTTCGTCTGTGTGTACGTAGGAGTAGTTGACTATTCGTCGTCTAGGCAGATTTTGACTGTTGTGATAGCAAACTTCGATGTGTTTAGTTTGAGCATTGATGATTCCCATGGTGATAAGGGTGAGATCACCCTGATTGTCACAGTTGATTGGCAGCGGTGGTGAGTCTTTCTGAGAACCGTGAATATCTGTTTACAATTGGAGTAACCATTTCGCTTCTCTGGAAGCCTCTGAGCAGGCGATGAACTCAGCCTCAAGAGATGACATGGCGATGAGACTTTGCTTTCGAGATTGCTACGAGATAGCTCTATTGCTGTCGAGAAACACGTGGCCTCCCTGAGACTTGCGGTCTGCGCTGTCGTTTGCCCAATCGGAATCCTAGTATCTTATGAGACTATTGTCAATGTCGATGTCGCTGCTGATGCCCATGGCATTGCTGTTGAAGTGTAGTCAAAAATCGGCTGTAGATTGGAGATACTGAAGGACTCTCCTAGCAGCGGTAACATGGTTCGTAAATGGCTGCGAATTGTAACGAGAAAGAGCAGCGACCACATTTGAGATATCTGGCCAAGTTGGAAGTACTGCATACATTAGTGATCTGAGGACTGCTTGATAGTCTGTAATATCTTCCAATTCCGTTTCCCCCCGATCCTCGGCCAAGTCCAATTTTATGTTGGGATCCATGGGCGTCGAGACGCCATGAATATGCTCCATGCCGAATCATTGGAGGATTCTGGTGATATAGGCTTGCTGACCGGGACTGATTCCAAGACCATTTTCATTGTAGTAGATCCCAATGCTGAGGAATTGGCGTGCCACGCTGAGGTTCGTGATTGTGTACTTTTCAGAGAGTATCGCTTTGACTTCGATCGCTGCATTGGTAGCAGCCACCGGATATGACATGAAGATATCGTCGACATACAGAAGAATCAGAATACTGTCGCTGCGGGGATAGAGGTTGGGATCAGCTGAGGACTGTGTGAACCCCAGAGAGAGTAGAAAGGCATTGATATTGTCGTGCCATAGCCGTGGAACTTGTTTAAGACCATAGAGAGCGTTCCTGAGTCTGACGACGATCTTTGGGGCGTTGGAGCCTTCTGGCCATTCTTCTGGTTGAGTCATGTAGCTATAGGCATCGTCAATTTCGGGGTTTAGGAAAGCGGTTACTGAATCAATTGGTCCATATTTCACCCTGTTCCATATTTCCCGATGAGAGAGATGAGATACCGAAATGTAATTATCTTCCCAACAGGGGTATAAGTCTCACCGAAGTTCATCTGCTCGTATCCCTTTATGACTAGCTGTGCTTTGTACTGTGTGGACTTGTCAGGATTGTGTTTAGTCTTATAAACCCACTTAGAGCCAATTAGCTTAACTTGCAGTTACTGTGCTTCCCAGGAGTTGAGAGCGGAGAAGGTGTTATTAAGCAGGATTAATGTGCTTTCTTCCTCCATGGCACTTTTCCAGTGATTTCATTGAGGGCTTTTCATAGCTGCCGCGTAGGTGTATGGATCTCCAGTGGCTGCGGATGCCATTAGTGCTTCTGCGGGGTTTTTACCTTGACTTCTTCTGACACGACTCTCTATCGGCCGGGCTGGAGCTGCAGCTGAAGATTGAGCTGCTGGCGGGAGTTGGCTTGATTTTTTGATTGCTGCAGCAGAGCGCCGGGCAGTCTGATCCTCTCAGCAGAGGTGCCGGCTGTGGGTCATGTTTTCTGCATGTGTTGCTGAACACTGGGCAGTCTGATCGTCTCGGTGGAGGCGCCGGCTGTGGGCGTTTTCTCCTTCCTCCTCAGGGGCTTCATAGATGTGAGATGAGAATCTCTTACCTATCTGCATAGGTTGATTTCTCGGAGAGGATCATCTCCAGTATCTGTTTCTTCAACATATTCCTCCTCTTCTGGTAATTCAAACATGTCGATTTCAGTGCTATCTTGGCAATGCGACATGTGTGCATTACTTGCTTCGTCGAAGATGACTTCTGATTGGGCTTACACTCTCTGGAATTTGGGGTTGCATGTCTTCTACAACGTCTTTGAGTTGTCTCTGTTGCCTACCATCAGGCAGGGCTTTGATCGCGAGCAGAATTTGCCTCGCCATTGGACTTCGGGGATGAGTCTGCTGGCATATCATCTCAATCGGCATAGGCTGTGGAGAGAAGCTTGATACGATACATTGTTGCCGTCGGCATCATGCATAGGTTTGCCACAACCATGCAGAATCTCATATGGCATTTCGAACTGTGGTTGATAGCTGTCGCGGATATTTCTTTCCAGACCTTCATCCTGTGATTTCTGATGGTGACAGAGTGCAGTTTTAACTGCTTCTTCCCAGAACTGAACTGGGGCCTGGGAGTCAATTATCATCGCCCGGGCCCTTTCAGTGATTGTACGGATCATGCGTTTGGCAACACCATTTGTACGGTGAGTATATGGAGGGCATGGTTCGTATGTTGTACTGCGAGAACATTTCGGAAGGACCTATGGTCAGATTCTCCAAGTCCATTATCGCACCAGAATTGCTTGATCTCGTATCCCATTGACTGTACTTGGACCTGAAATGACTGGTAGGCGGAGGTGCAGGTCTTGGCTTTGTTATTTGGGATCAGCCATACGGCTGTGAACCTCGTGTAGTGGTCAATGAATAGTATATATTATCGATTGTCTCCGAAGGTCGGTATAGAAAAGGGGCCGCACACATCGAAATGTACAAGTTCAAAGGACGTTATAGTGCGCTTGACTGGCACTCTAATGAACCGTTGCTTGTGCTTGGCTTGGATGCAGACTGTGTACATGCAATCATCATTTGTATATCCGTCAATCAGAGTTTCCATGGTGGTAGGATTCATATGGGCTAGTCATCGGTGTCATATTCTTGACTCTGAGATTGTTAGAGAGTTTCCAGTGGACTTAGTTTTGGCTGTGATAGGTGCTTTTGACGAATCGATTGTAGGCTCCATTGTTGGCTCAAATATAGGTAACCTGTCTGTTTCTCCTGTTTCTGTTGTCGGTAGTCGATGATAGGAGTGCAGTGGCGGGGACTATGATATATATGCCATTGATTGGTTTTCCGGCAAGGCTGTCGCAAGATGGCGAAGTTGTGGAGCATTTTCCGTTCCGAAATATAGTAGTATGCCCACCAAAATCCAATTGATCGATAGAAGGGAAAGTCGAAAAGTAGGAGTATGGAGGGCGTCGACTTGATAGCCTTGTATGATGTCAATGAATCCGTAGTGTGTGGCGGGGACTGAATTGCGGCCTCCAAACTCGACTACTATTGGCAGTGAGCGCTATTTGTATGTTAAGAGGATGCTGCGGTCATTGCATATGTGGTGTGACGCGCTGGAATGACTGACCCACCTTGGAGGCGCGACAGCGGCGAGACCACAAGCGGATAGTCAGAAGGGATCGCAGTCTCCAGTCGTAGCGAGAGCTGGTGTAGCAGTGGCTTACTTCACTCTCCACCACTCCTTTATTCATTTGTATGAGACACAATTGACTTTGATGTGTCATGGGAGCCCGCAGTTGAAACAAATGCGCTCATCGTTGTTTTCTTCCTGCTGAGCACGTTTCCACTTTCTGCATGCATCTGTAGTATGGCTGTCAATTTTGCAATAGGTGCACTTACTTTCGTGGCTGTCTCCGGTTCCACTGCTTCCACTGTGTCCACTGTGTTCTCGGTGTCCTCTGCATCCGCCACACCCACAGGCTTGGCCACGGCAGCCGCCACATTGAGTGAAAAGGGCGGCCCCCGTGGATGCATCTCCAAGTTCTTTGGTGAGGCTGGCTGTAGTTTCTTCTTCTAGGAGGTCATGCATGGCTTCTTCGGGTGTAGGTAAGAGTCATCTTTGCTTTAGGACCATCAATATCATCGCATACTGTAATCGCAGTGATGTAAATATTTGGGTGCGGAAATCTTGATCAGTGATCGCATCGTCCGTATGGTCCAGTCGAATGCTGTAGTTGCTAAGATTGGTGAAGTATTCTTCAAGTGTTTCGTCCCCCTTAGGTCGCCAAGTGCGGAACTGGCAATTGATGTCCTATCTGCCGATATAAGATCCGGTGGTGTTCTCTCTGGTATCTAGTTTATTCCACATCTTGTGAGGGTTTCTCATTCCCATAACAATATGCCGTACTTTGGGGGAACAGGAAAGTCTGATCATGGACGCAGCTTCGTATTCCTTAGCCTTCCAATCATCATAGTTGTCATCATGGTTGAAATGAAGGGGCTGCGGTTCATGATTATCTCCGGTGACGATTGCATATCATCTCATGGCTGTGTAACGGCGTCATACGGCAGCGGGCACGTGACGTGTGCAGGGCCGGGTAACTTCAACCTTATATAAACGACTGCCATGACACTTAGATCTGTACCTATAATCTTACTACTTACTTCTACAGTCGTGCTCGCTCGCACTCGCGTGGAACCGTATATAATTGATTACCATATATATCCTTACACCGCCGAGCGCAGGCATATGCGGCCTTACACTATTATCGGTCTTTCAGGAATCGGATACGTTTCGCTCACGGGATTTCGCGAGTCCACCCCTATTTTCGACGCGTCGCAACACGTAATAAAACAAGTCAAATACCTTCAATTAACCCCCATGCCTCCAAAGAAAACCGCTAGAACTCAATTGCATATGGCTAACACGCGTGAGAGTACACCATCACTGGCTGGTCGAATTACCCCTATTGCTTCCGGTCGAGTCTCCGTACTCCCGGAGGATGAAATCACCGACGAGGATCAAGATCACCGAATAGTTCAAATCGATGAAGAAGAAGGAGACGATGACAACGAAGATGAACATCAAGACCGAGGGTATATACGAGCAGCCTTTACCGAGGAGGATGTTCGGGAGATGATGGAACAGCAGCGGAAGTTAGTCAATACCATCATGCAACAAAATGCAGAGTTGATGGAAGTCAATCGAGAACTCCGACAAGGATCTGGACGACCGGAATTGACTACTACGAGGGAAAAGTTGAAGATGACTCAGCCTAAACGATTCTGAGGAGGAGCTCGGGAACTAGAGATCTTCATCGGTGCCCTGCGATCAAATTCCAGGACCCAGAGCCATCTAGTCCCGAACGGCGATAGCGACAAAGTGCAGTACGCCCTGGATCACCTCGGAAGTTGGGCCAATCATTCTGATCAGTCTCAACAAAAGACGAGCATGACCGATCCAGTTTCCTGGGGTCAAGATCTACGAAACCAACACAATCTGTGTCAGGAGAACTTCGACCTCTTCACCACCGAGCTAAGGAAGATGTACAGAGAAAAGGAGCGGGAGCTCAATGTGGCAACGCGAGCATACCATGAGTTTCCCCAAGGTTACCACGATCCGAAAGAAGGTGTCAGGGCTTACGCAAACCGGCTTCGGAGGAACTGGCGGGAGGCCGATTGGGATGAGCAGATACAGCACAAAATGTTATATGGCATGGTCTGGTCGACATTGAAAGAGTATCTACTACCAAAAATAAAACCGTTTACTGATGAGAGCGGGAGGTTTAATACCATCGACGAACTTTTCGATCGAGCTGCAGATGTTGAGTCACCATCGAAAGCCAACAAACAGCATCAACAACAGCATTAGCAAAAGCAACCAGGAGATTCGAAGAAACGTAACTTTCGACCGTCCATTTCCGAACCGACCGAAACAACTCAGACCAATCCTGGCAACTCGGGACACCCCAACAAATCCGGAGGAGGCAATCGCACCAACCTATCACCGGCACCATGGCTAATGAAGGAAGCCTATGAGAAGCGGAGAGTGAACCAGCAGTGTACTCCATGCGGAAGCACGGAGAACAAGGCCCACAAGTGTACAAAGTACAGACAACTGATGTGGCCCGATAGGAACCCCACTGAGGCCTCGGGCTCGGGCTCGGGAGAACCGCAAGTTAAATGCCAGAAGTCCTTCGATACTCAACAGTCAAAAAACTAATTTACCTCTCTCGGTATCTAACTCGACGGGAGAGGATGGACAAGGAGGAGTTAGGGTTGCAGCGGCTGGGATCGAGAGCATTAATGGCAACACTGGATGAGATACAACCACATTGAATTACCCTAAAATCGAGAGTTATCCTGGAGAAAAGAGCTCAAGCGTCAAGCCAATATCTATGCGGCACTAAGAAACCAGATTCGGCACATGTCATTCACGAGCTACGGGTACGAGATAAACATGGCAATATGCAACGTGTACGAGCACTTATCGACTGCGGCACGACCAGCATCGTTATGGCCCCTAGACTGGTTTGACAACTCGGGCTGAAACACGAACCAGCATTTACCTCCATGCAGGGCCTTAACGGTCATGTGATGGTGTCTGCAAAAGAGAGTCGGAAGACCAGCATTTCGGTTCAGTACTTAGAACATCTAGCCCCGGTTGACGAACCGGAGGTGCTGATTGTTCCTATGAAGGCATATAACTTAGTTCTCGAATTGCCTTGATTTAAGGCGAGAAACCCGGAGATCGACTGGAGTCAAGGGAGATTGAAAGCTCTAAGAAGCCCGGGTGGTGATGGAGCAATTCCGGAGGCAGATCCCATCAGTACTCTGCAATCGGTGGACAATGTTTCAGATGCAAAATTGCTGTCGGAACAGTGCGGTGAGGATAGACCTCTTCCGAGTCCAGATATACAAATACTCGGTGCTACCGCATTTGACAACCTACTAGCTAGTGATGAGGTTGCCGAGACCTTCTTCCTACGACTGGGAGATTGCACTGGGATGCTTGGAGCTATGGGAGAGCGGTCTCACGAAGAAGGTGAATACCCTCGTAGGCTGGACGTACGAGCAGGAGCAGCGGCGGTAGTTGCGGCACAAGAGTTACACATTGACGGTGCTTGAATGACTGCTACCGGCTCGCCGAGTCACGACGGGAATACCGGGATGGCGGGGCTTGGCCCTATTGTGGCGAACCATTCTGATCCAGGCTCCCGGGACCCCTACCCATCTCCACCCATTTCGAGTTGTTGCCGACTGAGGCTAATAATGTGCAAACAAGATGGAACAGAACAAATGAAAATGGAGATGGTACCCACTGCGGGTGGAGGATGTATTCCAGCCCGATATCAAGACTTTGTGGATGTCTTCAGCAAGACAAAGGCTGAAACACTCCCGGCGCACCGGCCAATCGACCATGCGATCGACCTGGAGCCAGGCTATAAGTTACCATACGGGCAGATCTACAACCTCTCGGAGGTCGAACTCAAGACACTGAAAGCTTACATCGAAACGCACCTGGGAAGCGGCTTCATCCAGCGCTCATCATCACCGGTGGCGGCGCCGATCTTATTCGCCAAGAAGAAGGATGGTCGTCTAAGACTCTGTGTCGACTACCGAGCACTCAACTTACGCACAGTAAAGAACCGGTACCCCCTTCCACTAATATCGGAATTGCTAGATTGAGTACGCGCAGCTCAGAGTTTCACCAAGCTGGACCTCCGCAATGCGAATCATCTAATCCGGATCAAAGAAGGCGACGAGTACAAGACAGCATTTCGTACCCGGGACGGTCACTTCGAATACCGAGTCATGCCTTTCGGCTTGACGAATGCACCGGCTACCTTTCAAGCATACATTGACGATTGCTTGCGGCCTTATATCGACAATTTCACCGTGTGCTACCTCGACAACATCCTCATGTACTCGACCAAGGAGGACGATCACGAGGATCACGTACGAAAAGTACTGGAACGGCTACCGGAGTTTGGATCTTATTGCAAGGCCGAGAAGTGCCAATTCGGTCTCTCAGAAGTAGGCTTCCTCGGATTCATCATTAATTCGGAGGGTGTGGGCATGGAATCGGACCGGATCTCCACAATCGAGGACTGGCCGACTCCGAAGTCAGTTCGAGATGTGCAAGTGCTCTTTGGATTCACGAACTTCTACGGGATGTTTATTCGGAAATATGCCCAGGTAACGACTCATATATCGAACTTGCCCAAGACAACAGGATCACGAAAGTGGGAATGGACGCGAGATGCCGAACTGGCATTTCGGAAGCTCAAGAAAGCCTTCACCGAAGCACCGATCCACCAGCATTTTGACCCCACGAAGCCGATCATTCTGCAGACTGATGCCTGCGGCTTCGCAATGGCCGGCATTCTCAATCAGTACGACCGCTTCAGAACTCTCAGACCGGTCAACTTCTATTCCCCAAGGTGCTCTCCTGCCAAACAGAACTATGATACGTACGATCGGGAACTATTGGCAATTGTGGAAACGATGAAACAATGGCGGCATTACCTCGATGGCGCCAATCACAAGGTCTTGATTCAGTGCGATCAGAAGAATCTCGAGTACTTCCAAACATCAAAAGTGCTGTCCCGAAGGCAGGCTAGATGGGCCGAGATCCTATCATCATATGACTTTGTTATCGAGTACTTGAAAGGCAAGAAGAATCCAGCCGATGGACTGTCAAGAAGACCTGATTATGAGATTGGCTACGAAATACCGACTGCACAGTTACTAGCCACCCTGGCAACCAACATCACCGTTGAACCGTACGATGACCTCCTACCAGCAATCAAGGCAGCTCAGGAGACAGATTCCTTGGTGATAGGCATGAAGTCAAGGATAAATGACACGTCATCAATAGGAAACTTGCATGCCAAGACTGGGGAACAATGGAGAAGGGTAGCTGGGGCTCTGACCTATGAAGGAAGGATATACATACCTGAAGCTCTCCAGACCAAAGTGATCAGTCTCTTCCACGATAACCCGGAATCTGGTCATTTCGGAGCTCTTAAAAATGCTGAGCTGGTATCTAGAGACTTCTATTGGCCGGCAATGGATACTACGGTGCGAAAATACGTTGCTGGCTGTGAGCTATGCCACCGGATCAAGGCACCGCGGCACGCCCGTCATGGACTCAATATGCCACAACAACCGCCATCTCAACCATGGGAAGGAGTGACAATGGACTTCGTCACCGACCTACCGGAGTCGACAACATCGGGGTATACTGGGATCCTGGTAGTTGTTGACCGATTGACTAAGATGGTGATCTATCTGCCCTGCCGGAAAGACATTGACTCTCCGGAGCTGGCACGGATGTTCTTCGAGCAAGTTATATGCAAACATGGCGTCCCAGACAGTATTGTCACTGATCGCGGGAAAGAGTTTACAAGTCGATTTTGGGACCGAGTCTGCTCTCACTTGAGCATCAACCACCGACTGTTGACCGCCTTCCACCCACAGAACGACGGCCAGAGGGAGCGGCAGAACCAAACGATGGAGCAGTACCTTCGGGCCTTTTGCAACTACGAACAGGATAATTGGGTCGCGCTCTTACCTCTGGCCGAATTCGCATACAATATCTCCTTTCACCACTTGACGCGAATGACACCATTCTGGGCGAACTATCACTATAACCCAACGATGCAGTTCAAGCCACCGAAGGAGCCCATTTTCAGATCGCGGATACAGGCGGATACATGGGCGGAGGGATTGGAAAAGACTCACCGACTTCTCCGGGAGAACTCAGAGGAGGCTCAAGCACGGCAATCGAAGTACGCCGGAGGAAAGGATGTGACTTTTAAGGTAGGAGAAAAAGTGTGGCTTTCTACACGGCACTTCTGAACCAACCGGCCATCCAAGAAGCTCGATTACAAACGCACAGGACCGTACGCGGTATGTAAGGTCAGCAGCAAGAACGCTTACACATTAGACCTACCGAATACAATGCGGAAACACAACGTTTTCCACCTGTCGCTACTCGATCGGTACACACCTCCAGTCGGCGGCTACCCAGTCTCAGAACCATACCCTGTGGTAGTCGACGATTCAGCAGAGGAGGAACGGGAAATCGAACGGATTCTTGACTCCAAACGGCGCTACCAGAAGTTACACTATCTTGTACAATGGGCCGGCAACAATTATCTACGCACCAGCTGGGAGCCTGCAAAAAACCTAGGGAATGCCCAAGAACTTGTGGATGATTTTCACTGAGATCAGCCGAACAAGCCACGGCAGTGAGGGAGGAGCGAAGGAGGCAGAGTCAAGAGGATGCTTTTTCGTTTGGTTTTGTTGTATCTAATTGGGTGCCGGCCCGGTACAAATGGCTTTGGCACGGCTTTTACCACCTCCGGAGCTCAGTCAAGTGGAGGTGGAGTTTGCCCGTGCGCCGGATCTGCCGAAAAGTGACCGTAATGGCACTGATCGGTCGCAAGACTTATGTTTTATACTGCCACGTATGCAGATGATTGGTGCTCCTTTGTTTGCTTTGGCAGCCCAGGAGTTCTGCCCTAAAAGAGGGGGATGATGTAACGGCGTCATATGGCAGCGGGCACGTGATGTGTCCAGGGCCGGGTAACTTCAACCTTATATAGACGACTGCCATGACACTTCGATCTGTACCGATAATCTTACCACTTACTTCTACACTCGTACTCACTCGCACTCGCGTGCAACCGTATCTAATTGATTACCATATATATTCTTCCACCGCCGAGCGCAGGCATACGCGGCCTTACAGGCTGATAGGATGAGTATCATGTCATCATTCCATTCGTCGTAGTTGGCATGAGGGAGCTTAGGAATATCGCCCCACCTGGTTTTGTTGAAGGCGGGTTCGGAGGAAGTTTTCGAGGAAGATATCGTAAGATCGCGGGGCTTGCTCGACATGGTGTTGAGTCTTAGTGTTGTTTATGCGGTTGTGGCTACAGTGACGAGCTTTAGGGTTATTGAGGCTCTTTTGGAGATCGTGAAAGAGATCATCGGAAAGATTGTAAGATTTTAGATAGTCGCGATAACCGGGCTTATAACCTGTTGAAATACTGATTGCTAGAAGCTTGTATATTTTAAAGTACAGATACGTTCATGAACTTATATACGTGGTATTCGAAGTATGTCTTGTATGTCTTGTACGCATGCATACGCACTCAGCTGGCATCTCCGGCTGAGTCTGGCATATCCAGCTGAGTATGGAATGATCATCATGTTAGTGAGATTATGCATCATACAACTGAAGCTATACGCCAGGGAGATAAACCATATATGCAATATGATCCAGATGAAGATGAAGCTGGAGACTAGTCGGTTGTTGACGTGGAAAGAGGCAAGTGCAATCGATGTCAGCAGTGGAAGTGATTGAGAGGGGTGCCAAATGGCAAAGATTTATACAAGTGAGGCGGCGGTGGAGGTGGTAAGGTTGGCGATGGCTGTGGTAGGTAACCAGATCTGACAATGTATTCTGGTATTGACAAAAGAGTAGGTGGGAATGGAAACCTTTGCAGAAAGGCAGCCATATCCGCAGCTGATAAGGGATGCAGCGTGTTTGCCGAGGTTTGATGGAGGAAATGATGAAGTAAGACGGAGAGAACAATAGCAGATGTTCGAGGAAGAGTAATATGATCCAAGGGGGATGGCATTTGGAGTGGCGGGGCGGTAACCAACAGTAGCTACGTAGCTACAGCTATGAAAACAGTTTTTATGTGTCATATATAGCTTCGTCAAGTAAGAGAATTCGTTTCTTTCATAGCTATCTGTGATTATCGTAGGTAAAAGTGCACAAAGTTACACTTGGTCCCAGAATTTCTAGGTCTATGGAGTAGTGCAGGTCATGCAACCTGCAACTGCATGCTATGTGTTGCATGCACGTTACACTGCCATAGCATGCAGTTCCAGAGGGTGCAAACAGGGGTCTGACCTGCCATAGCATACAGTTACAGGGGACCTGACCTGCTGCCTTAGCATGCAGTACAGGGATCTGACCTGCAGCCATAGCATGCAGTACAGGGGTGTGAACTACTCCTGCCTATCTGGGATGCATTCTATCTAACCACCCACACTAAAAATTATCGCCAGCCTTGATGACACTCAATCTCATACTCTACTATTTCTCCACAATTGCACAATAGAGAGAAGAAACAATTAAAAGGGATCTGAGATAAGTATGAAGGGAGCATGATAACAAAATTTCAGACTGAGAATTGCATTATTGATTGAGTAGTAGTTGACTATGCTCATGAACTTGGAAAAATATAGCAAAGAAAATGCGACAAGGGATGAGGTGGTGTAAAACCCCACACAAAATATATTATGGCAGCTCAAAGTTTCACACTGAATATCGTATTATTTGTTGAGTAGTAGTTGAATTGGGTTAGAAACATGAAACAAAATACTAAACAATGCAACAGGGAATAAGATAGGTTAGTAATCCACTTCAAAAATATCCTTCCAGCACTGATGGTTCCACTCTCCAGCAGGACCTATGTGTTCAAAGTGGTACAATAGAGAGAAATAGTAAATCAATAAATTTACAGGCAAGTGTGAATAGACGCTGTTAACAAAGATTTCGACAGAGATTATAATTTTTGTTAAATTGTGGTGATTTTTGCCACGAAGTATGAAAGAAAATACCAAAAAATCCGACAGGTAATAAGATGTTGAGATTGGCACCATACAAAACTCTAGTATCGTATTGTATAAATACGGTGTCCAGTAATGATACTAACCACTTCGTAAATGTTCCTCCACCTATCGCGATATCGATATACCTTGCATGACTCAAACCACAGTCATTCGTCTACTTCGAATTTGAATACTAGTATTGGAAGATAATGCAAAGATAATTCTCCTGTCATTGTTAACAAAAACACTCTCCAAAAATGATACCAAAAACTGGGTAAATGTGTCTCCACCTATCCAGAGAAAACTATATCTTTGAAAACTGATACTACAGTCGCTTATTCAATTTGAATGTGAATACTAGTATCAGTGAACAATGCAAAGATAGTTTTTGAATCATATTTTATAAATAAGTTGGCTAGTAAAGTTACTGGAAACTCGGTAAATGGTACTCCAGCTTTCCAAATACGAATATGTCATTGACAACTGATACTACAGTCAGTCATTTAATTTGACTGTGATTACTTGTATCAGAGGATAAAGGATACAAAATTTCAGAATCACATTGTTTCAATATGGTGTCCAGAAATGACATGAACCAGTTGGTAAATGATACTCCACCTATCCGGATACGAATATGTCGTTGAGATGTTATACTACAGTCGTTGATTTAATTTCCATGTTAATACTAGTATTATTGGATCATGCAATGAGAATTTCAGTATCATGATTAATATATATGCTGTCAAGTGAGATACTAAAAACTTTGAGAATCCCACATCAGCTATCTAAATACTAATATGTCATTGGGAACAGATACTACAGTAGTTCATTTCATTTGAATGTGAATACTAGTATCACTGGAAAATGCAAAATTGAATGTTATACGACATTATATTAATATGCTGTCCAGTAAAGATAGTAGCAACCTGGCAAATGTTACTTGACCTATGCAGAGAGGAATATGTCATTGAGAACTGATACGACAATCGTTCACTTAATTTGAATGTGAATAGTAGTAATAGTGGCACATGGACAGGGAATTTTCGTATCATATTTTCAATATATGCTGTCCCGTATGATACTTGAAGTTGGTCATTGTTGCTTCAACTATCCAGATACAAATATGTCATGGAGTACTGATTCTAAAGCCATCCCTGTAATTCGAATGTGAATACTAGTGTCTCTAGAAAATTCTCAGATCATTTTAGTCTCATATTGTAGAAATATGTTTTGCAGTAAAGATACTAACAACTTAGTAAACTTTACTCCGTCTATCCAGATATGAATAGGTCGTTGAGAACTATTACCACAGTCGTTTATTTGATTAGATTGTGAAAACAAGTATCAGTGGCGCCGCCATAGAGAAGTTTTGTATCATGTCTTTGATATATGCTGTGCCTTGAGATACTAACAAGTTGGTAAATGTTACTTTACCTATCCAGATAAAAATATGTGAAAGAGAACTGATCGTATAGTCATCTGTTCAATTCGAATGTGAATGCATGAATCACTGGAAAATGCAGAAATAATTGTAGTATCCAATTGTATAAATATGTTGTCCAGTAAAGATACTAACAACTTGATAGACATTACTCCACAAATACTGATTGGACTATGTTGTTAAGAACTGATACTACATTCCTTCATTCAATTTGAATGTGAATACTAATATCAGTGGATCATGCAAAGATAGTTGTAATAAGATATTCACTATTCATGCTCGGCAGTAAGGATACCCACTAGTTGCTAAATGTTACAACACCCATCCAGATATAATTATGTCATTCAAAACGGATACTTCAGTGGATGATTTAATTTTGATATAAATACTACTATTTTCGGATAATGGAAAGATCATTTGAGTATCGAATAGAATAAATATGCAGTCTGCTAAACATACCAACCATATGGTAAATGATACTCCACCTATGGAGATATCAATATGTTGTTTAGAACCGATACTACGATAATTTATTCAATTTGAGTTTGAATACTAGTATCAGGGGATTATGTAAGCTTCCTTCTAGTATCAAACATTAAACAGTAGTATATATAGTGTAGAGGTCATACCTCAGTGATTTTCTTAATTCAAATGTGAATACTAGTATCAGTGGACAATGCAAGGACAATTTCTGAATCATATTTTATAAATATGTTGTTCAGTAAAAATACAAAAAAATTGATAAATGTTGATCCACCTATCTAGATATGAATATGTAGTTCAGAAGTGATACTACAGTCATTCAAATAATTTGTATTCCAGTACTAGTCCCTATGGCTAATTCGAAGAGAATATTTGTATCATATTCTATATACATGCTGTCCAGTAAAGATGCTAACAACTTGTTAAATATTATGTCACCTCTGCGGATACGACTATGTCGTTGAAAACTGATACCACAGTCATTCATGTAATTTGAATTTGAATACTACTATCTGTGGAAAATGCAAGTATAATTTTAGTATTATATTGGATAAATATACTGTCCGGTAAAGATACTAACAAATTAGTAAAGGTTACTTCACCTATCCAGGTACGACTATGTCCCTGAGAACTGATACTACAGTTGTTCATTTAGTTTGAATGTGAATATTAAGATCACTGGTAAATGCCAAGATATTTTTTTCATCATATTGAATAAATATATTGTCAAATATAAATACTAACAATTTACTATATGTTACTCCACATATGCAAATACGAATATGTACATGAGACCAGGTAGTACAGTCGTTCATCTAATATCAATGTTAATACTATTATCTGTGGATCATATCCAATGGATTTTAGTATCATATAATATATATATGCAGCGCAGTATGATACTAACAACTTGGTACATGATATATCACCCATGCAGACTGGAATATGTTGTTGGGAACGTATACTACAGTCGTTCATTTAATTTGAATGTGAATGCTAGTATCTATGGACAATGCGAATAGAGTTTCAGTATCATATTGTATAAATAAGCTTTCCAATCAAGATACTAACAACTTGGTAAATGTTACTCCACATGTCCAGATACATATAGGTCGGTAAGAATTGATACTACAGTCGTTCAGTTAATTTCAATGTGAATACTAGTATCAGTGAATCATGCAAAGACAATTTCAGTATCAGATTTTGGACATATGCGGTACACTAAAATACTAACAACGTGGTAAATGTTACTTCACCTATCCAGATACGAATATGTAGTTGCGAAATGATTCTACAGCCGTTCATTGAATTGCAATGTGAATACTAATATCAATGGATCATGCATAGATAATTTTACTATCATATAATATATATATGCCGTCGAGTACTGATACTCACTAGTTGCTAAATGTTACTCTACCTTTCCAGATGAAATTATGTCATTCATAACAAATAATTCAGTCGGTCATATCATTGGAATGTGAACACTATTATACGTGAATAATTTGAAGATCACTTTCGTATCGTATTATATAAATATGTTGTCTAGTATTGATACTGACACTTGGTACATGATACTCCACCTATCTAGAAAGCAATTTGAAGTTGAGAACTGATACTATAATCATTCATTCAATCTGAGTATGATTACTAGTATCAGTGGGATATGTAGGCAACATTTCTGAATCATACAATAAATAGTAGTATATATTGTTCAGAGATGATAACACAGTCATTGCTTTAATTTCAAGGTGAATACCAGCATCAGTGTATAATGCAAAGAGAATCTTGCTATCATATTATATAAATATGCTTTTGAGTAAAAATACTAACAACTTCGTAAATATTACTACACCTATCCAGATAAGAATATCTGGTTCAGAACTGATACTACTGTCGTTCATATGATTTCAATGTCAATTCTAGTATCAGTCCACATTGGGAAAAAAGATTTAGTAACATATTTTATATATATGGTCTACTGTAACGATACTAACAACTTCGTAAATGTTACATCACCTCTCTAGATATGAATATGTAGTTGAGACCTGATTGTACAGTCGTACATATACGTTGAATGTGAATACTTGTATTAGTCGACAAAGAACAGAGCATTCTCGTTTGATATTTTTTATATATGCTGTCAAGTATAGATAATAACAGTCTACAAAATGTTAATTGTGCTATCGAGATAGGAATACGTAGTTCAGACCTGATACTACCGTTATTCATCTACTCTGAATGTGGATACTAGTATTTGGGAATCATGCAAAGTGAACTTTAGTATCATAAGATATATCCATGCTATCAACTATGATACTAACAACATGATAAATGTTATATCACCTATCCAGATACGATTATGTCATTCAGAACTTATACTACAGTCGTTCATTTAATTTGACTGAGAATATTAGTATGACTGGAACATGCAAACATAATTTTTATATCACGTTGTATAAATATGCCTTGCAGAAAAGATACTAACAACTTGGTAAATGCTACTCCACCTATCGAGATATAACCATATCATTCAGAAGTGATTCTACATTCAATCATTTAGTATTATTATGAATTCTTACATCAGTGGACAATCCAAACAGAATTCTATTATCATATTTCATATACATGCTGTGCATTAATGATGATTACGACTTGGTAAATGTTGCTGCTTTTATCCACATACGAATATGAGGTTGTGAACCGCCACTGCACTCATTCATCAAATTGGAATGTGAATAATAGTATCCATGGAAAACTCAATGTTAATTTTAGTATCAAATTGTATAAATAGGCTGTCCAGTAATGATACTAAGAACTTGGTAGATATTAGTTCAGCTATCCAGATACAAATATATCCGTCAGAGGTGATACTACTATCGATTTTGTAATTTTAATTTGAATACTAGTATCAGAGGAAAATGCCATGATGATTTCTAAGTCATATTTTATGCATATGTTGTGCAGTAATGATACTAACAGCTTGGTGCATGTTACTCCACCTGTCGAGATTCGAATATGTCGTAGAGAATAGATTCTACTGACGTTCATTCCATTTGAATGTAAATACTTCCATCAGTGCATCTTGCAAAGAACATTTCAGTATCAATTTGAATATGTATGCTGTCCAGTAAGATGATAACAACGTGGTAAATGCAACTTTAGGTATCCAGATACAAATATCATGTTGGGAATTGATACAACAGGCGTTAATTGAATTTGAATGTAAATACTAGTACCACTGGAACATGCCAAGATAATTTATGATATCACATTGTATTAATCTCCTCTGCAGTAAAAATACTATCAATCTGGTAAATGTTACTTCACCTATCCTGATACGAATACATTGTTGACAAGTGATACTACAGTTGTTCTTGTAATTTGCATCTAAATACTAGTATCAGTGGATAATGCAAAGAGAATTTCAGTATCAGATATACTATATATGCTGTCCAGTAAAATACCAACAACTTGGTACATGTTACTACAGCTATCCAGATACGACTGTGTCAGGCAGAACAGATACTGGAGTCGTTCCTTTCATTCAAATGTGAATACTAGTATCACTGGAAAATGCAAAGATAATTTTAATATCAAATCATATGATTATGCTGTCCAGCACAGATACTAACAACTGGGTGAATGTCACTGCATACATCGAGATACGAATGTATCGTTCCAAAGTGAGACTACAGTCATCTATTCATTTTCAATGTAAATACTTGTGTCAGTGGATAATGCAAATAGAACTCTAGTATTATATTATATATATATGCTGTGCAGCAACGATACTAACACCTTGGTAAATGTTGGGTCACCTATCCCTATACGAACATGTCATTGAAAGCTGCTACTACACTCGTTCACGTAATTTGAATGTGAATATTAATATCACGAAAAATGGAAGGATATTTTTTGTATCATATTGTGTTGATATGGCATCAAGTAAACATACTAACAACTGGGGGAATGTCACTTGAACTATCCAGATATGACAATGTCGTTAAGAAGTCATTCCACAGTCATTCATTTAATATGAATCTCAATACTACTATCACTGGATAATGCAAAGAGGATTTTATCATCAACTGTTATATATTTGCTGTCCAGTAAAAATAATAACAACATGGAAAATGTTATGTCACCACTGCTGTTACGAATAGGTTTTTGAGAACTGATACTACAGTCGTTCATGAAATTTGTATGTAAATACTATTATCAGTGGAAAATGCAAGCATAATTTCAGTATTATATTGTATAAATATGCTGTCCAGCAAAGATACTAACAACTTGGTAATTGTCAGTTCGGCTATCCAGATATGAAATGTTGTTGAGAACTGATACCTTCGTAGTTCATTCGAATTGAATGTCAATACTAGTGTCACTGGAATATGGAAAGATGATTGTAGTATCACAAGGTATTAATATGTGGTCCAGTAAAGATACTATCAATCTGGCAAATGTTATTCCACCTATTCAGATATGAACATGTTGTTGACAACTGATACTACAGTTTTTTATTTCATTTGAATGTGAATATTAATATCAGTGGATTATGCAAAGTAAATTTTTCTATCATATTTTAAATATATGCAGTCCAGTAAGATACTAACAAGTTGTTACATGTTACGTCACCTATCCAAATACAAATATGTGATGGAGAACAGATACTACAGTCGTTTGTGTAATACTAATGTGAATACTACAATCACAGAACAATGGAAATATAATTTTTATATTATATTGTGTAAATGTGTTGTCCAGTAAGATACTAACAACTTGGTAAATGGTACACCACCTATCCAGATACAAATATGTCAATCAGAACTGATACTACAGTTGTTCATTGAATTTGAATATGAATACTAGTATCAGTGGATCATGCAAAGTTGATTTTTCTAGCTCATTCCATGTATATGCTGTCCAGTAAGATAATAACAATTGGGTCAATGTTACTTGACCTATCCAGATACAAATATTTGTTGGAGATCAGATTTTACCGTCGTTTATTTGCTTCTAATGTGAATACTCGAATTTCTGGCAAATGTAAAGATAGTTTTAGTATCATTATGTTTAAATATGTTGTAAAATACAGATACTAACACCTTGGTGAATATTACTCCACCGATCCAGACACGGATATGTCGTTGAGAACAGATACAACAGTCGTTCATTTAATCAGAATGTGAATAATAATATCAGTGGACTATGCGCAGTTGGTTGCAGTATCATATTGTATATATATGCTATCCAGCAAGGATACTGATTCGTTGCTAAATGTTACTCCATCTATTCTCGCACAATTATGTACTTCATTAACGATACTTCAGTCATTCATTGAATTTGAATGTTGATACTACTATCGGTGGCTAATGCAAAGATCATTTTAGTATCGTATTGTATAAATATGCTGTCCAGTGAAGATCCTAACCACTTGGTGAATGGTAATTCTCGTATCCTGATACCAATAGGTCGTTCACAACCAATGCTACCATGATTCAATCAATCTGCGAGTGAATACTAGTATCGTAGAATTAAATAAGCATTTGTTTAATTTGAATGTGAAAACTAGTCTCAGTGGATTTTACACAGATAATTTTACTATCATAGTTTGTAAATATGCTGCCCAGTAAAGATATGAACAACTTCGAAAATGACACTCCACCTATCCAGATACAAATATTTTGTTCAGGTGTCATACTACAGTCGTTCATCAAATTTGAATGTGACTACTAGTATCAGTGGACAATGCGAAGGGAATTTTAGTATCACAGTTTAAAAATATGCTGTCCAATCAAGATACAAACAACTTGGTAAATGTTACTCGATCTTACCAGATACGAATATGTCATTGAGAATCGATACTACAGTCGTTCATTTAATTTGAATGTCTATACTAGTATCAGTAAATCATGCAAAGATATTTTCAGTATCATATTTAATATATATGCTGTCCAGTCAATATACACACATCTGGGTAGGTGTTACTTCACCTATCCAGATATCAACATGACTTAGAGAACGGATACTACAGTCGTTCACTAAATTTGAATCTGTATACTCACATCACTGGATGATGCAAAGATAATGTTAGTATTATATTATATATATACGCTGTGCTGTAAGGATACTCAGTTGTTGCCAAATGTTACTCCACCTATCCAGATACAATTATATCATTCATAACTGATACAGCAGTCACTCATTTGATTTGAATGTGAATGCTACTATCAGTGGCCAATGCAAAAATCATTTTGGTGTCCTATTGTATTACTGTGCTGCCTGGTATGGATACTAACCACTTGGTAAATGATGTTGCACCAATCCAGATAACAATATGTAGTTTAGAACCGATGCTACCATTATTCATTCCATCTCAAGGCGAATACTAGTATCAGTGGATTATCTAAGCATCATTGTAGAATTATTCAATAAATAGTACTTTATATTGTTCAGAGGTGATACCAAAGTCATTTGTGTAATTTGAATGTCAATAGTAGTATTAGAGGATAATGCAAAGAGAATTTTGGAGTCATATTTTATAAATATGCTGTCCAGTAAAGATACGAACAACTTGGTGAATACTACTCCACCTTTCTGGTTCCTAAAATGTTATTTAGAACTGATACTACAGTCATTTATATCATTTCAATGTGAATATTAGTATCAGTGGACAATGGAAAGAGAATTTTAGTATCTCATTGTATATATATGCTATACAGGAAAAATACTAACAACTGGGTAAATCCTACGTCACATCTGCAAATCCAAATATATCTCTGAGACCTGACGCTACAGTGGTTCTTATAATTTGAATGTGAATACTAATATGGGTGGAAAACAAATGGGTTATTTTAGTATCATATTGAATGAATATGCTGTACAGTGAAAATACTAACTACTTGGTAACAGTTACTTCATCTATCCAGATACGACTATGTCGTTGAGAACTGATACTCCCGTTGTAAATTTACTTAGAATGTGAACATTAGTATCTATGGAAAATGCGATGAAAATTTTAGTATCATGTTATATAAATGTACAGTCCAATAATGATAATAACAATTTAATAAATGTGACTCCACCTATCTAGATAGGAATATGTAGTTCAGACCTGATACTACAGTCATTCATTCAATTGAAATCTGAATACTACTATCAGTAGATTGTGCAATATTTATTTTGGTATCATAGTTTAGATCCATGCTGTCCGGTAAGGTACTAACAACTTGGTAATCGTTTCTTCACCAATGCAGACACGGATATGTCATTGAGAACTTACAGTACTGTCGTTCATTCATTTTCAATGAGAATACTAGTCCCACTAGAAACTGAAAAGATATGTTTAATATCATATTGAATCAATATGCTGCCCAGTGAAGATACTGACACTCTGGTAAGTTTTACTCCACGTATCGAGATACAAATATATTCTTCAGATGTGGTACTGCAGTCATTTCTTTATTTGGAATGTGAGTGCTATTATCTGTGGATAAAGGAAACACAATTTTAGTATCATATTTTATATATATACAGCCCATTAAAGACACTAACAACTTGGTATATACAGCCCAATAAAGACACTAACAACTTGGTAAATGTTATGTCACCTGTCCAGATACGAATATACCGTTGAGACCTGCTACTGCACTCGTTCACCTAATTTCAATGTGAAAAGTGATATTAGTGGAAAATGGAAGGATACTTTTTGTATCACATTGTGTTAATATGCTATGAAGTAATGATACTAACAACTGGGTATATGTTACGTCACCCATCCAGATACGACTCTGTTGTTGAGATGTGATACCACAGTCATTGATTCAATTTGAATGTGCATTCTCGTCTCTGTGCAAAATGCAAAGATAATTTTATTATCAAATTGTCTAAAAAAGCTGTCCAGTAATCATACCAACAGCTTGATAAATGTTGCTACAGGTATTCAGAAAAGAATATATCCTTCAGAAGCGATAGTACATTTATTTATTTATTTTTAATGTGAATTCTTCTATCAGTGGATAATGCAAACAGAATTCTAGTATTATATTTCATATACGTGCTGTGCAGAAATGATAGTTACAACATGGTAAATGATGCATCACTTATCCACATACTAATATGTCGTTGTGAAGAGCTACTACAGTCGTTCGTCAAAGTTGAATGTGGATACTAGTATCTATGGACAATGCGATGTTGATTGTAGTATCAAATTGAATACATATGCCGTCTAGTAATGATACTAAGAACTTGGTAGATGTTTCTTCAGCAATCCAGATACATATAGATTGTTCAGAAGTGATACTATAGTCGATTCTTTGATTCGAATGTGAACAAAACTATCAGTGGATACTTTCAAGAGAATCTTAGTATTATATTCTATATATATACTGTCCGGTGAAGATACTAACAACTGGGTAAATGATACGTCAAGTCTGCGGATACGAATATGTCGTTGAGAACTGATACTACCGTCATTCATTTAATTTGAATTTGAATACTAATATCTCTGGGAAATGCAAGTATAATTTTAGTATCATATTGGATAAATATGCTGTCCAGTAACGATATTAACAAATTGGTAAGGGTTACTTCACCTATACAGGTACGACTATGTCCCTGGGAACCAATACTACAGTCGGTCATCTAGTTTGAATGTCAATTCTAATATCAGTTGTAAATATGAAGATATTTTTTGTATCATATTGTATAAATATACTATCAAATATAAATACAAACAACTTAATATATATCTTGGTCCACATATGCAGATACGAATATGTAGTAGAGACCTGGTAATACAGTTGTTCATCTAATATCGATCTGAATACAAATATCAGTGGATCATGCAAAATGGATTTTAGTATCATATAGTCTATATATGCAGTGTAGTATGATACTAACGACTTGGTAAATGATATATCATCTATCTAAAGTTGAATATATTGTAGGGAACTTATACTACAGTCAATCAGTTAATTTGAATGTGAATACTAGTATCTGTGGACAATGCCAAAAGAGTTTCTGTATCATATTGTATCAATAAGCTATCCAGTCAAGATACTAACTATATTGTAAATGTCACTCCACATGTCCAGATACAAATAGATTGGTGAGAATTGATTCTACAGTTATTTATTTAATTTGACTGTGAATACTAGTATCAGTGAATCATGCAAAGAGAATTTCAGTATCAGATTTTATATACATGCTGTTCAGTAAGATACTAACAAGGTGGTAAATGTTACTTCACCTATCCAGGTACGAATATGTCATTGGAAAATGATGCTACAGTCGTTCGTTAAATTTGAAAGTGAATACTAACATTAGTGGATCATGCAAAGATGATGCTGGTATCATATTATATATATATGGTATCGAGTAATGTTACTCACTATTTGCTAAATCTTACTCTACCTATCCAGATGAAATTATGTCATTCATAACTGATACTTCGGTCGTGGATATCAGTGGAATTTGAATACTATTATCAGTGAATAGTTTGAAGATAATTTCAGTATCATATTGTATAAATATGTAGTCCAGTAGTGATAATAACCACTTTAGAAATGATACTCCACCTATCCAGATACCAATATGTAGTCCAGAACAGATACTACAATTATTCATTCAATCTGAGTTTGAATTCTGATATCAGTGGATTATGTAAGTCACATTCCAGCATCAAACACTAAATAGTAGTATATATTGTTCAGAGATGATACCACAGTTATTGCTCCAATTTGAATGTGAATACTAGTATCTGTGTATAATGGAAAGAGAATTTTGCTATCATATTTTATAAATATGCTGTCCAGTAGAGATATAAACAAATTGGTATTTATTACTCCACCTATCTAGATACGACTATGTGGTTCAGAACTGATACTACTGTGGTTCATATTTTGTCAATGTGAATTCCAGTATCAGTTTATAATGGGAAGAAAATTTTTGGATCATATTTGATATATATACTCTCCTGTAACGATACTAAAGCATCGGTAAATGTTATATCACCTCTGTAGATACAAATATATATTGAGACCTTATTCCACAGTCATACATATAAGTTGAATGTGAATACTAGTATCAGTCGACAAAGCCAAGAGAAGTTTTGTTTCATATTTCATATACATGCTGTCCAGTATAAATAATAACAATTTACTACATGTTATTCGTTCTATCCAGATACGAATATGTAGTTCAGACCTGATACTACATTTGTTCATCTACTTTCAATGTAAATACTAGTATCAGTGGATCATGCAAAGTGAATTTTTGTATCATATTACATATACATGCTGTCCACTACGATCCGGTATAACATGGTAAATGCTACATCACCTATCCGGATACTAATATGCCATTGAGAACTTCTAACACAGTTGTTTATTTAATCTAACTGTGAATACTAGTATCACTGGAAAAGGCGTAGATAATTTTAATATCAGGTTGTATAAATATTCTGTGCAGCAAAGATACTAACAACTTGGTAAATATTACTCCACCTATCGAGATACAACCATATCATTCAGAAGTGATACTACATTCATTTATTTAGTTTTAATGTGAATTCTTCTATCAGTGGATAATTCAAACAGATTTCTACTGTCATATTACATATACATGCTATGCAGTAATCATACTCACGATGTGGTGAATGTTGCGGCACTCATCCACATACAAGCATGTCGTTGTGAACCGCTGCTACACTTGTTCATCAAATTTGAATGTGAATACTAGTATCTATGGAAAATGCAAAGTCAATTTTAGTATCAAATTGTATAAATATGCTGTCCAGTAATGATACTAACAACTTGGTAGATGTTACTTCAGCTATCAGGATACGAATGTATCCATCATAAGTGATACTACAGTCGATTTTGTAACTCCAATGTTAACACTAGTATAATTGGAAAATGCAATAATATTATCTGAGTCATATTTTATGCATATGCTGTGCAGTAATTATACTAACAACTGGGCAAATTTTACACCACCTGTCCAGATACGAATATGTCGTTGAGAACAGATGCTAATGTCATTCATTCAATTTGAATGCGAATACTTGCATCAGTGGATCTTGCAAAGAGCATATCAGTATCAAATTGAATATGTATGCTGCCCAGTAAGATACAAACAATTCTTTAAATGTGACTTAAGCTATCCAGAGACAAATATCTCGTCCAGAATTGATACAACAGGCGTTGATTGAATTTGAATCTGAACACTAGTATGACTGTAACATGCAAAGCTAATTTTGATATCACAATGTATTAATATGCTCTCCAGTAAAGATACTATCAACTTGGAAAATGTTACTCCACCTATCCTGAGATGTATATCTGGTTGAGAAGTAGTACTGCAGTTGTTCTTGTTATTTGCATGGAAATACTAGTATCAGTGGATCATGCAAAGAGAATTTCCGTATCATATATAATATATATGCTGTGTAGTAAGATGCTCCCAACTTGGTACATGGTACTTCACCTATCCAGATACAAATGTGACACGGAGTACTGATAGTGCAGTCGTTTGTTTAATTCAAATGTGAATACTAGTATCACTGGAATATGGGAAGATAATTTTTGTATCATATTGTAAAAATGTGTTGTTCAGTAAAGATACTGAAAAGTCGATCAATACTACACCATCTATCTCGATAAGAATAGTCTTTTTGAACTGATACTGCAGTTGTTCATATAATTTGTATGTGAATATTAGTATCAGTGGACAACGCAAAGTGGGTTCTAGCGTCATATTTTATAATCATACTGTCCAGGTAAAATACTAACAACTTTGAAAATGTCACTCCACCTGTTTAGAGATGAATTTGTCGTTGGGTATTGATTCTATAGTCGTTCATTTACTTTGAATGTAAATCCAAGTATCGGTGAATCATGCAAAGAGAGAAGCAGTATGATATTTAATATATGCTGTCCAGTAAGATACAAACACCTGTGTAAATGTGACTTCACCTATCCAGATACGAATATGGCATTGAGAACTGATACTACAGTTGTATATTTAATTTGAATGTGAATACTAATATCAGTTAACAATGCAAATACAATTTTTGTATCATATTTTATATATATGCTTTCCATTAAGAATACTCAACGGTTGCTAAATGTTACTCCATCAATCCCGTTACAATTGAGTCTTTTATAAATATTACTTCAGTCGTTCATATAATTTGATTGTGAATACTATTAGTGGTGGATCATGCTAAGAACATTTTTGCATTGTATTGGATAAATATGCTGTCCTGCAAAGATACTAACCACTTAGTAAATGATTCCCCACGTATCCAGATACCTATGTATCGTTCCGAACTGATACTACACTGATTCATTCAATCTGAGTTGTGATACTGGTATCAGTGGACTACGTAAGCATCTTTGTAGCCTCATACAATCAATAGCAGTATATATCGTTCGGAGGTGATACCATAGTCGCTGCTTCAATTTCAAATTGAGTAGTGGCAGCAGTGGATCATATAATGAGCATGTTGGTATCATATTTTATAAATATGCTATCCCATAATAATACTAACAACTTGGTAAATGTTACTCCACTAATCTATATCCGAATATATTGTTCAGAACTGATACTAAAGTTGTCCACATACTTTGAATGTTACTAATAGTATCAGTCGAAAAACCAAAGAGATATTTAGTATCATATTTTATTTATGTGCTGTTCACTATAAATACTAACAGCTTGGTGAATGATATGTTACCGCTGCAGTTACGAATATGTCATTGGGACCAGATACTACTGTCTTTCATATAATTTGAATTTGAATACTAATCTTAGTGCAAAATGGAAGAACAATGATATTCTCATGTTCTATACATATGCTGTCCATTAAAGATACTAAAAACTTGGTAAATGTTACTGCACTTATGATGGTACGACTATGTAGTTGGGACTGGAAACTTCAGTCGTTCACTTATTTTGACAGTGAATTCTAGTATCAGTGGGAAATGCGAACATACTTTTAGTATTACATTGTTTAGATATATTGTCCAATGAAGATACTATCAACTTGATAAATGTTACTGCACCTATCTAGATAGGAATACGTAGTTCAGACCTGATACTACAGTGATTCAATTAATTTGAACTTGAATACTAGTACAGTGGATCATGCGAAGTGATTTTTGGTTTCATAGTTTAGATATATACTGCTCGGTACGATACTTGCGACTTGGTGATTGTCACTTCACCTTTCCAGATATGAATATGTCGTTGAGATCTTGTACTACAGTCGCTTATTCACTTTGAATGTGAATACTTGTATCACTGGAACATGCAAAGATAAGCTTAATATCATATTGTATAAATATGCTGTCAAGCAAAAATACACACAATATGGTAAATGGTACTCTACCTATAGAGATAGGAATATATTGTTCAGAAGTGACCCTATAGTGATTTATTTATGTTGAATGTGAATGCTAGTATCAGTGGATAATGCAAACAGAATTCTAGAATCATATTTAATTTATGTGCTGTCCAGTTTTGCTAGTTACAACTTGGTAAATGTTACATCACCTAGTCACATAGGAATATGTCATTGAGAACTGCTACTGTACTCGTTCCTCAAACTTGAACTTGAACACTAGTATCATCAGAAAATACGACGATAATTTGTCATTGGGAACTGTTACTTTGACCCTAACCCTCTGAACGATAGTTTCAACCAAAGAGCATCCTCTTATGCTATCAGTATACTGATGTATACAACTCAGGAGTGTCCAGCAAGATGTATCCTCTGAACGATTTAATTATCGTTTTGCTCCTTGTCTTTCTTTAGCCTTACTCAGTATCGCCTGATCAACCGGTGTGTATACCCCTCAACTGATCATACTCATGTGCGACGATTCAAAGGATCGACTTGTCTTTTAAAAAACAGGATAGCAGTTTCACCTTAGTAGAATGAATAGTACTGACTCAGGAGTATCTTGGGAGAATTAGTATCTGGAGAACCATAGGATTGAGTTTGCCTCAAACTTCCTTCGTACTCTAACATATTGTTGTGGTCTCTTCCTGATGAATGACTTAATTGTACTTACGTACTGAGAATAACGAAGTAGAAAGAGTGATAGATATATTCGTGAAATAGAACTGAAGAATGAACTGATTACACTGGACATAACCAGAGAAGTATCCTTGTGGACTTCAATGCAGAACTGATAGATAATGCAGGGGATTCAATTCAAGCATTAACCTCCAGCTAGAGAAGGACAATAGTTAACCATCCCTAAATCTCAACATAGGTTTCATAATCCATGGTAGTATCATCGTTGTCGTTCGTTGATGTCAGTTTCGCTGAGATATATCAGATAATCCACAACCTTAACAATCGTAACACAGCCAAAGCTGGTTCCAGACATCACATAATTAACTGCCACATCATCCTTGCCCACTACCATTCATGGTCGAGTTCTACCTCCCAGGATGAATAACAACTTCATCACAATAATATTCGCGTAATGCGACGCTCCTGCTGATGGTGATACCATGAATGAATACGAGCTTATCTGGAGCCAATTGTCAATAATTTGATACATCTCACCAAGAGCCAGTGATGCTGCGCTATCGTATACCAATTGGGTATATAACGGTGTAACAATCGGGGCACACCACAAATCCCTTACTTGACTAAGCTTTATCAGAGCCAAAGATTCAGTAATTTGCAATAGAGCTGTGTTGCCATATATTGAATTGAGTGGAACCTGCGCCACTCAGCAGATATGAATCCCAACTTGCAGTTCACCAGACGAAGAAAGTGTGGTGGGAATAAGGGTTGATCCGTCAGACTCCATTCGGTTGACAGGATTCCGAGATAATGAGTATTGTTTACTAACTTATCTCTTACATGACTCTGCATATCTGGAGATGTTATGGTGGTTTCATATTCACGACATGTCATCTCGTTGGGAATCACCCATTGGAACCTGAGTTAATAGTCGTTTGGTCGGCAACTAGAAATATTGTTTCCTGATGAAAATGAGTTACCATTGTCAATAGAGATTGAATGCCCACAACCGATCTGATAATGAGACACATGATGATTGCTCCTGGCCTGACCATGGTCGTGGAATGGAGCTGTGATCAATTTGTGAAGTAATCTGGAACGTAGATGTAATACGGAAATCCAAGTGCTGATTCATGATTCAGGATTGAGTATCCATATTTGGATTATCAAGTGATCCAGTACGATCCTAGAGATATACCTGTAACACAAAAGGCATCGCAGCTCTGCAGGATACTGACAGCGCTCCATGTATTGGTTGTGCCGCATGTCACTGTCGTTCAGCATTTAGCAGAGTGGGAAGTGGACTTGATTTTGATGATGACATTTTTGAACTATATCATATCGCACTGCGATGTACATCACCACAGTTGTTCGTGACCTAGACAACTGTCCTCATTGACTAATGGGCTCCTAATTACATCTGGCACTGGTGATCAGTGGGTATACCAATCTTTGGACATGAGATAGTGGAAACACAAACAAATGGAGACCATATGAGAGGTGACAGTAATGGGTACTTATGGAATGAAGTTCAAGAAGCAGAGACACCGCCCGACCAGGAACAGTGAACGGGATCAAGACTTGAAGAATGTGCCTCAGGATGATTGCAGATTCGATGGAGATTGGACGTTGGGGGAGGCAGTATATAGAGGGGATATATGATGCAATACTGAAGGATGGTTATAGATAGAAGTTGAAGGTAGTAAGACACAATAGGAAAGGATGGGCTCAGTATCCAAGATTTCAGAACGATGCGAAAGGGTACCCGAGGAGATCATGACAAGTGTGGGTTGGAAACAAGTTTGAAGGACAAATGATAAGCCGAGAAACAGTGATAACGATTGCCAGGTAAATACGAATCGATAAGAAAAGAAACGCAATAATGATAAACATCAGTAGGTTACTTGAGTTGAAGGAGGAGAGACCAAATGAGAAGAAGAGGAAGAGTTAAGGACTTTAGGATTAATGGTAAAGGGTAACAGAAGAGATGATGGTGAGAGTAGTTAGGGAAAACGTGTGAAGGGCAAGTGACAAGCCGAGGAGGAGTAATAAGGATTATATTTCAAATGAAGAGAGAGAAGAAAGGAAACAAAAAAATGAGTAAGGTCTGTGGGTTATGTCAGTGGAAGAAGGAGAGATGTAAAGAGATGGAGAAGAGGAGTTCAGGAAGGAGTTAGAAGGTATGGTGCATTGCAAAACCAAATGTGATGATACAAGGTGGTCATGGACAGCATCTGAAGTGGGAAACCTAGGTCTATGGAGTAGTGCAGGTTATGTAACCTGCAACTGCATGCTATGTGTTGAATGCACGTTACACCAGCATAGCATGCAGTTGCAGGGGGTGCAAACATCGGTCTGACCTGCCATAGCATGCAGTTGCAGGGGGCCTGACCTGCTACCATAGCATGCAGTACAGGGATCTGACCTGCAACCATAGCATGCAGCACCGGGGTGTGAACTACTCCTGCCTGTCTGGGATGCATTCAATCTAACCACCCACACCAAAAATTATCGCCAGCCTTGATGAGACTCAATCCCATACTGTACTATTTCTCCCCAATTGCACAATAGAGAGAAGAAATCATTAAAAGGGATTAGAGATAAGTATGAAGAGAGCATGATAACAAAATTTCAGACTGGGAATTGCATTATTGATTGTATACTAGTTGACTATGTTCAGGAACATGGAAAAATATAACAAAAAAATGCGACAGAGGATGAGGTGGTGTGAAACTCCACCCAAAATATATCTTGGCAGCTCAATGTTTCCTCATATCTGCTGCTCTCATTTATCAACAATTCAATTATAGAGAGTTAAAATATATAAAAGGCATCGAAGATAACTAAGAAGGGAAGCTGGTCACTAAGTTTCAGGGTGAATATAATAGTATTTGTTGTGTAGTTATTGAATTGGTATTGAAACATGATACAAAATACTATACAATGCTACAGGGGATAGAATTGGGTGGTAATCCACATCACATATATAGTTCCAGCACAGATCTTTTCACTCTCCCGCAAGAAGTATGTCTCCAGAGTGGTATAATAGACAGAAATACTAAATTTTCAACTTTACATGCAAAAATGAAAAGAAGCTATTAACAATGTTGTGGACAAAGATTAGCTCTTTTGTTGAGTTGTGGTGATATTTGCCACGAAGGATGGAAGAAAACACATAAAAATAGGACAGGTATTGGGAGATCACAATTGGCAGCATACATGATTCTTATATCGTATTGTATACCACTAGCGTCCATTAAAGATATTAATCGCAGCGTAAATATTCCTCCAGCGATCCCGATATCAATATGTTATTTACGACCCAAGACATTCATTTCTGTGGTTTTAATTTGAGTTCTAGTATCTAGGTCTATGGAGTAGTGCAGGTTATGCAACCTGCAACTGCATGCTATGTGTTGCATGCACGTTACACCACCATAGCATGCAGTTACAGGGGGTGCAAACAGGGGTCTGACCTGCCATAGCATGCAGTTGCAGGGGGCCTGACCTGCTGCC